>Ga0222712_10000200_pt1 | contig 86561 bp, 120 predicted proteins | sample C33_657DmetaG_FD_165043 | JGI IMG/M metagenome (GOLD analysis project Ga0222712, IMG submission 165043) | Estuarine water microbial communities from San Francisco Bay, California, United States - C33_657D | ecosystem: Environmental > Aquatic > Marine > Unclassified | place: USA: California... | reverse complement strand
CCACTTCTTGCCAGTACCATTGGTGGATGTAATAGCAACGTTTGTTGTTCCGGAAGAGGTAACAGTTACAGTATCCGAGAATGTGGTGTTACCTGTAACTTGTAGTGTAGAAGATACATTGGCGAAGCCAGTTATTGTAGTGTTACCAGATGCTAATGTAGTAATACCAGACACTGCTCCACTAAACGTGTCTCCGGCTTTGTTTGCTGGAGTGTATCCTAGAGCAGCTGGAATTGCATTAGCAGCAAATGCTGTATGAGTAACAGATCCTTGCTGAGGAATAATAGATGTTGCAGAGAAGTTTCTATAAACAACTACAACGTTATTTGATCCAGCAGGAGGAGCAGAAGTAAACGTGATTGTATTAGCAGATACTGTATAACCAGTCGTTGGTCTTTGCCAAACGTTCTCTACATAAGCATCAATATCGTATACTGTGTTAATTGTTCTTGTTAACCCAAAGACAGTATTAGAGTTGTTGCCATTATATTGGTCAACACCTCCAGTAAAACTTTGTTGGGTTGGACTATTGCCTACGTATGCCATTACGTCGTCTCAAGATAAGATACAGTAGCATCGATTGAAGTAGCAGCACTTGATAATACTTTCAATACATCAGCTGCTTGCAATACTAATTTTTGTTCTCCGCCAACTGGAACTAACGCACCGCCGACAGGAACAGTAGAACCTTTTAGGATATAATAATCAACAGAGCTACGAGTAAAGTATAGATCAACTGTTACTGGGTTAGTTGTTGTGTTGCAAAGGTTCCAACCAATTACGGTAGTCGTAGTAACTGACGGGACAGTGTAGATTGAGTTAGCACTTGTTCCGACTGATTTTGCAACTGAGGATTTGAATGTAGAAGCCATGTGTTATTTATCCTAATGCTATAGCAGCCTGTTTTTGCTTGTGGTAATTTTCCCAATACTTAGCAACGCCGGCTTTATGTTTAGTTTGAAATTCTTCTGTTTGTTTATATGATTTGTCGGTAGCCCGTAACTTAGCTTTTTGCTCTTCTGATAAAGGCATTCCCTTATTCCAAGCAGCACGACCTTTCATTTTTTCCGAATGAGCACGCTTTTGCTCTTCGGTACGTTTTTCGCCAGCGCGCAATTTGTTTTGCTTGATCATATTTTCACGACGTCGAATACGCTCTTCTTCAGTAATTTCTACCTTCTGACCTTTATTAGGGTTGACCCACTTACCCATTTTTTTTCTTTTATATTCTGAGTATTTGCGATTAACTGAACCACCTGTATCCAAATTATAACCTTTTGGAGCTAGCGTGCCAAATCCAGCAATAATACGCGTCTCTAATAAATTAAGCATTTCCTTGCCTTCAACCAACACTAAAACTTTAAATTCAAAATTATCTATTCCATGCTTGCGCATTGCATTATGCACATGATAACAATATTGTTTTTTATTCTTTAAAACAACATCTTTATGACGCTTAAATCGATAATCGATATCGTTAGACTGACCGATATAAGTTTTACCAGTTAGCTTGTTGGTGATTGAATATATTCCGCTGCGTTTCATAATCACCCCAAGGCTATAGACATCGCAATGGGATCTATGTAAGTTGATTGTTGAGATCCATCATTAAATTGAATTGTGTTTGCTGACAATAAACCAGTGTTGGCTTGTAATTGTCCTGTAATCGCTGTATTACCTATGTTCCAATAATCTGTTGTCTCATTCCACACAAACGATACATTTGCAGATGTGCCACGCATCACTTCTAAACCAGCATTCTCAGAAGGTGCTACTGCTCCTAGATCTGCATTTAAAGTGATAATATTATCGCCAATATTTAACGTAGTTGTGTTAAGATACGTTGTTGTTCCGGATACTGTTAAGTTTCCTGTTAACGATAGGTTTACCCCCGATATTGTTCCGGTAAATGTTGGTGATGCTAAATCAGCCTTCAAACCAAGTTGCGTGTTTACATATGTGTTTGCAGCCGCATAAGCAACAGCATTCGTGTAAGCAGTCGCAGCAATTGTACCAGCATATGTTACAGCGTTTGAATATGCAGTTGCAGCAACAGAAGCAGCATTTGTATATGCATTTGCAGCCATGTTCTGAGCTGTGACTGCCGTATCGTATGCAGACTTAACTGAATTTGCTGATGCAGCAATTGTTGCTGATGTGTTCGATGTTGTATCAACAATTTGTAACGTACCAGCAACTGAAGAGTTACCAGAAACAATAACAGAAGATACGTTTGATGTAACCCAAGAGTTGGACGTATTACTCCACGTTAAAACGTAGTTATTAGAAGCTCCATCAGCTTTTAATTGTTTAAGATTTACTTGGAGTGTCATGTCTTTTTATTTATTCGTCCGCTGGTAATGGCTCGTTGCCTTCAGCAAGCCATTTTAGGTATTGTTGGTAGTCTGTGTTGTCGGGGTCAAACGGAATAAATGCTTGATCTTCAATACGAATAACTACATTGGCTACTTTATTTAATTCTTTATCGTAAGTTAATTTATACATTTATAGCTCCGCTGCAGCAGTCCAATAGAAAGCATATACCAGTCCTGCTGTAGTTCCGTTGTTATATGATGCCCCAGTGATTCTAGTCGTGCTTGCGTTTACAAACCCACCATTGCTAGTAATAGAATAATCACTACTATTCCAAGGAGTAACACTTCCTGCTGTTCCGTTCGCAGCAGAATATATTGTTATAGTTGGAGTTGCCCTCATAACTGTTGGAAACGGCGTACCGCAGTTTATTCCATAATTTCCAGTTCCTAAGAAAAAAGAATATTGGTTATATTGCCAAGTCCCTCCGACAGGTCCTGCAACAACTGTCCCCGTTGCAGTCCCATAGTCCCAACATCTTTGATAGTACCTTTGACACATTATGAACTCACGACCAAAATCTCTATAATCGAAAGCTGTTGCTGTAGAACCTTTTTCTAACTGGACGCCAGTAATGTAGAATGTGGCCCCGTTTGTTCCAAGAATATTTGTCGAGCCAGTTGGGTATGTAACATCGCTAACAGTAGCCCATGCGCCAGCAGTTCCGTTATAATCTGAGCCTGCACCTAAAGCAAAATACAACCGTAACCCTGTCCCGTTCGCTGTATTCCAAGTTCCACTAGTAGGACCAGTAATAGTTACTGATTTTTGCTCCCATGTATTTGCTGAAGAAATGGTGTAACTAAAAGGGTAAGAGCGATTTACATCGCCATTAGTAATAGAACCGCCAAATGCCCCTGTTAAACTTGAGCGAACCCAGAAAGACAATGTTACATTCTTAGCGTTAGCTGAACCCCAGTTCAGATCAGCTATGTTATAACCTTCAATAGCTTGCCTCAAAAGATATTGAGTGCTTGCTGACATGCTTGTAGCAGCTAAAGAAGTTATTAGCAAAGAATTAACAAAATCAACAGGAGCAGTAGAAGATTGTTGAATAGAAAATTTAGAAGAACTAGGACCATAATAAGCCCATCTATCTAATGAATATGTTGTAGCACTGCCAGCATTGTTTGTACTAGCACCAGCATTACGCTGGTCAATTACCATTGCACCATTAATAATACGATTCTTAAACCCAAAGCCCGATGCTCCAGTGTTCTGGATACTACCGTCTGCGAATGTGATGCCGTTTGCACCGTTAACTGATATTGGCATAATTAATTTTTAGGATACTTGTCTTTGATTGCTTGAATTTGAGCTTTCCATACGTCAAGCCCTTGGTGAAATATTGTATCGAACTGATCAGCATAGGAAGGATACTCAGCTGCTCGTTGTTGTTTGTAAGCATGCGAATCCATGTATGCTTGGACTGTCGCCTTGTCATAAACGACTGCGTTGTCATTAACGTCAAATGCTTCATCGCCACGGATAGTGACAACAGTAGGATTAGTTTTATAAATTGCTTCGTGTTTGTTCATCCCGCAATCTCCATCATAGTAATTATCATAAGAGGGTAAGCGCTGTAACTATCTCCCCCAAATGCTGATGTGTAAGAAGCACTGCCTGCTGCAGATCTAAAATAAACAGTGTATGTTACAGCAGACGTACTTCCTGGACTGTCCAAATATTGTAGTGTTATTGGAATATAATCCCCTGCAGCTGAATGTTGTAAAAGGTGCTGAGGTACGACGTTTGAGCCATTTCTGTAAAGAGTAATACAATTGGTTGTGCCTGATTGAACTTTGGCAGCTCCAGTAGCTATAACATATATTCTGCTTGTTGAATAAAGAGGAGTAATGCTTCCAGTTAGGTTTGTTGTTTGGAAACTAGCAGACGTAGTTGACGTTGCCCCCTGATACGTTCCTTGCGTAATTTGCAAAATAGAGCCTGTCGGTAAGGCAGCCTTAGGTATAATCTGACCACTTGACCCTGTTGTAATCAATGTTGCTGTAGCAGCAGGAGCAGTCAAAGTATATGCACTAGCTGTGCTTGGCACATCTATCGTTACTGAACCGCCTCCGCTTGAATTTAATTTAACTGGCATTTATCAACTCTTTGGGTATTTTAATTTCACTGCTTCACAAGCAGCATAATAATTATCTAGCTTAGTATTGTCGCCTTTGGCTGCCCAATATATTGCATCAGCAAGATCTGCTAATGGTGGATATTCTGGTTTACGAAGACGTTGATATTCGTTAGCATCATATTCAGCTTGAAGGCGAGCCACCTCAGCAGTAACCTCAGCTTCAGTTGGCTTTGTTTGTTCAGTATCTGTCCACTCAAGACCAGCATAATGTTCATCCCGTAGCATCCACTGAGCTCCAGGTCTTAAAGATAAAATAGCTTTTGTAAGATCCATTTTAATATTATCCAGCAATTTCCATAATAGTTAAATTTTGGGTAGTGAACGTCTGACTTCCCCCACCAATAGTTCCTCCAAATACATAGTACGTTCTAGATGTTCCAGCAGTCAAGGATCCTGTATCTAGATACGTAAACCCTCCTGGATGTCTTGATGTCATAGAGGTATCGATATACATGCCATAGTGATCATACCATATGTAATTACCATCAATGGCAGCTGTACCGTTAACCCAGTTCTTTGATAACAACAATTGACTTCTATATGGTCCAAGCTGACCGCATTGAGCAGTCCATGTTACTAAGAATTTAGAAGTCGATGATACTGCTGTAATGGATAGCTGATGTATTGGCGACAAAGATGCGTTATTATATGCTGTCGTTACCGTTACACTACCTCCCCCACCACTAACTACTTGTAATAAAGCTCCAGCATATCCTATCTTAGGAATAGTAACAGAACTATTGGCTAAATGAGCTGTTGTTATAGCGTAATCAGAAATATTGTTTGATACAAAACTAGCACCGCTAAATGCTCCGTTTCCGCTAATAGTAACTGTCATAGAATAATCCAATTAGAATCAGAAGGTATTGTTACTGTTGCTGTATTTGCAATTGATATTGGACCAGCAGTCATTGCATTGGTATTTGCAGTTATTGTATAATCTGCTGTTACTGCCGTTGCATTTTCAATAAATGCTGTTGTTGTTCTGATTGCACCATTAACAGTTAACGTACCAGTAGTTAATGCTTTTGTTGTTGTGTTACCAATTCCTAATACAGCATCTAATGTCGTAGCAACAGTAGACCAATATACGTTACCGGTTGCACCTGAAGTCAATACTTGGCCTGCAGTACCAACGCCACCATTTGCTGTAATTGTTGTTGTGCCTAGTACGACGTTTGCTGATAATGTTAATACTCCAGTGGTACCTAGTGTCATGTAGGTGGTGCCACCTGTTGGGGTATCCAAATCTCTAATAGTTGAACCAACTCTAAAGTCTATCTGCCCGTTCGAATAAATTAGGCTGGTGCCACCCGTGACGGCTCGCATACCCATACCAACCGTGCCGTCGTTGCCCTTGACCTGCATTAGCGAAGTGGCATTGAATCCATTGGCTTTAGCAAACACACTAGAAAATTGTGTTGTAGTTACAGTACCATATCCACCAACACCACCAACCTCCATCGTATTAGTTGTTACAGCACTATTGACAGCTAAGTTACCGCTCACCCCAATGCTTCCAGCATTAATTGTCGTTGCGTTGGCGGTCGTGATAATAGAAGTGTTTGATGTTAACTTCTCAAATGTAACGTTAGCTGTTGGTGTCAACGTCTGAGTATTAGTTGCATTCGAAAACGAATTTGCAACTTGGGCAGCAATTGTTCTAGTTCTTATTCCCATTATCTCATGTACCTAATTCTGATCTCTGCACTATTTATCGGAGCAGACGCAAATGTAATTGTTGTTCCGGACACAGTATAATCATCTGTTGGATGGAAGTAAGTACCATCAACAAAAACAAGAATATCATCTTCCGTTGTGCTTGTGCTTAGCGTAAAGATTGTGTTTGATCCATTACCAGTCAAGCTTTGTTTTGTAATTGCTGATTGAGCAATGGTCAACGTATCTGTTGATGCATTTGTTGTGATTGTAATACCAGCGCCATTTGCAAATGTCAAAATATCATCTGCTTGGTCAGCAACAATATCAGATTGTCCCGAAACTTGGATTGTCTTATACGTTACGCCCAATGAACCAGTCAAGCGCCATGCTTGGACAGCTGATCCATTTGGAGGTGCATCAACAAATGTTAACGTCGTTCCGGACAGCGAGTAGTCCGTGGTATAACGCTGGACTAAGCCGTTAACAGTAACAAAAGATGTCGAGCTGTTTGCTGTTCCGGTTAACGTGAATCCTGTTGTTGTTCCATCACCAGCAAACGTATCAACGCCAGAGATCGATGTTAAATGTGGATTACCAGAAGAAGACTCTGTATGGTAAACGAGGATTGCTTCAGCAGATAACGGAGCTGTAGTAAATGTTAGCGTTGAACCGCTGAATGTATAATCGTTATTTGGATCTTGTAACAAACCGTCCAAATAAACTTGAGCTGTATTTGTATTAGCAGAACGAGTAAGTGTAAATGCGGTGTTTGATCCATTACCACTAAACGAATCAATAGCAGCATACTGCTGGAACAAATAGTTTGTTGCTCCACTAATATGCAACACTTCCAATACTTCGTTATTGGCCGGAGCGGTAACGAAAGTGAGAGTAGTTCCGCTTACACTATAATCTTCTGGGTGGAATTGAATTAGACCATCAACAGCAACCAAGATGCTATTGGCAGTTGCGTTTACTGATAATGAGAATACTGTCTGTGTACCGTTTGCAGTAAAGTTATCACGAGCAGCAATGAATGCTGTTCCTGTGCCAGTACCAGATCCGCCCCCAGAAGATGAGAATGTAATTGTATCGCCAGCTGGGCTTGTGGTAATTGTCATACCACTGCCGGCAACAAGCGTTAAGACATCGTTGGCTTGGTCTGCAATAACATCTGACTGACCTGAAACGGTAATAGTGCCAAACGAATTGCTTGATCCACCACCGCCACCTGATACTCCAGTACCATCAATGGTAATAACTGAACCATTAGAATTGACATTGACGCCTCCAGCTCCAATAACTTTAACTGTGTTTGCCGTTAGTCCGGTTCCTGTTAACGAAATGTTAGCAGAAGAAGTATTGGAAACTGTTGTTAGTGTGAATAATGTATTGTTTGCAACAAATGTAATTGTATCTGTACTAACATCAGTTGTAATCGTTACGTTGTTACCAGCAACAAGCGTTAGAGTATCTGTTGTACTATCGGCAACAACATCCGTTTGACCAGATACAGAGATTGTAGCAAACGTATTAGATGATCCGCCACCACCACTAACAGTAGACCAATATACATTAGATCCATTTGTTGTTAGTACTTGCCCTGCAGAGCCTAATCCACCGTTAGCAGATACCGCATTGAGTGTTGCTATGTTTGTTACAACAAGATTAGCAACAGATATAGACTGGCCATTAGTAAATCCACCAGTCGCAATAGTAGACCAATAAACGTTTCCACCAGCACCAGATGTTAAAACCTGGCCTGCGGATCCTACCCCTCCATTTGCGGAGATTGTAGTTGTACCTAATATAACATTTGCTCCTACTTGTAGAGTAGAAGATACATTAGCAAAACCAGTAATTGTAGTATTGCCGGCTGCTAATGTAGTAATGCCAGAAACAGGTCCAGTGAATGTGGCCCCGGCTAGTGGAGCAAATGTTGTGTTTACATATGTGTTTGCTGCTGCATAAGCAACGGCATTAGAGTATGCAGTTGCAGCTTTGGTATCCGCATAAGAAGTAGCATTTGAATAAGCAGTTGCAGCTTTGGTATCTGCATAAGAAGTAGCATTAGAGTATGCTGTACTTACATCTGTATTAGAAGCAATGTTAAAATAAGTGGTGCCATCATTAGTAAACGTCCACTTATCAATTCCCTCATCCCATAACAAATATGTGTATGCGCTTGATCCTCTGTTGACCTCAAACCCTACGTTATCCGTAGGAGAGCCAGCTGCATCAGCATTAAGCGTAATAATATTATCACTAACTTGGAATATGTTAGTGTTGACATATGTCGTTGATCCTGTAACGACTAAGTTACCAGAAACAACAACATTATTACCGAATGTTGCAACTCCTGTAACGGAAAGAGTAGAGCTTACATTGGCAAAACCAGTGATTGTCGTGTTGCCGGCTGCTAGTGTGTTTGTTACAGCTACTGTACCATTTGTGTTAATACCACTACCGGTAATCTGAACGTTGGCTGACGAGTTTCCTACACTGATACCAGATGTAGTTAAATTAACGTTGGCTCCAACGTTTACCGCAGTGGATATATTGGCAGTAGCCGGTAGCCGTGCTGTATCAAGTGTACCAGATGTTATATTGCTCGCATTGGCAAAATAGCTTGATGGAGGAGTAATAACGATGTTTCCAACCATTCCTCCATGAATGCTGCATTGATAAACATATGTGCTACCAACAAGGGAAAACGGCACCTTCCAATATAAAGTACCATCAACTTGCCCTTGCGCGCTTGATCCGGTTGTTACTACGCCAGTATTAGATACATGAGTTAAACCATCAGTAGTATTAGCGCCTCCGCTTGATACGCGGATTAAAAATGGGTGACCAGGTACTGCTAGACTAAATGATATCGTCTCGCCACCACCAACATATATTGTTGGATTGCTGCCAGTATATTGATCTAAAAGATATCCCGACGATCCGCTATTAGTTACCGCGAGTTGAGTAATGCCGTCTGGAATGTTAATTGAGCTACTATAAGCAATTGCGTTTGCATATGCAGCAGTAGCGGCATCATATGCTGTCTTTACAGAGTTTGCTGCAGCTGCAATTGTAGCAGATGTATTGCTAACGCTATCAATGAGAGTAACAACGCCATTTGCTGTTGAATTTGCATACGGAACGTTTGTAATATACGTCCATGCTAAATTACCAGTGATCGTAGTAGCGAGAACGTTATTTGCTGTAACGTTTGCAAACTGAACTGCTGCTGTTGTGTTGAGACTTTGACCGTGGACGTCGATAACGGCATTAGAGCCGTTCTTTGTGAATAGCCGATTGTCAGCTAAGTTAATTGCTAACTCGCCGACGTCGATGTCAGTATTCGAAGGTACGCGACTAGTTACACTAGTGCGTTTTAATTGAATTTTATTCCCAGCCATGTCTCTATCTAGAGTTAAAAGCTGCTATAGAGCAGCCTGAAGTTCAAAATTGTTCGTCTTTAGAGGACTTCGGTTGCTCTAGTGGTACTGCACGGTCGCCCTCTGTATTGATAGGAGGCTCGTACTTTAACACCATCGCATTATACTTCTCCACTAGTTCTGTATACTTTTTTTCTAGCAACATAAACCGTGTTTCAATCATTACATTCTTGTTTGTTAGTTCACTATTGAGTGCCAACATACGTTGAATATATGCATTAAGAAATTCTTGTTGATCCATCACTTATCCTATAATAAAGTTAAAAAGCCCGTACTATTTAGAACGTGCCTCCATCAAGAGTTCCGAACGCTGGAACGTTGCTCACGACTTGTAACACATCGCCGTTTGCACCAGCTGCTGTTGCTTGAACAGCACTTGTTGAGTTTCCATACAGAACACCGTTCAATGTAAACGAGGTTGCTCCTGTACCACCACTACCAACTGCAAGCTGAGTCGCTAACGTTAATGTATTTGCAACTAAAGCAACTTGATATGTTGAGTTTGCAGTGACGTTGAATTGAGTAGTATTAGCATTAAAGCCACTCATCTCCAAGAATGCATTCAGAGTTGCATAACTGAATGAAGGAGCTGATGTATCAACAGTAGTTGTTGGCTCAGCAGTTAATCCAGTAAATAACTTATACTTACCATCAGACGCATCGCGGAACATACCGCTAAACATATCTGTGGTAGTATTTGCATACATGCCATAGAAACCAGAGTCTACTGTATCACCAGCGCTGTTTGCTACGTTATTGTTTTTAGCTAACTTGAATAATGGATCTTCAACAACTAAGTTAACTGTATCAATTGTTGTAAGTGTACCATTAACAGATAAGTTACCGTTGATCGTTGCATCAGCATTGATCAATAAGTTGTTTGCTGTTAAGTTGGCAGATACTGTAGAACTACCAGTGATTGCTAAAGCTACCGCTGGAGTTGCATCGTTAATACCAACCCGGTTGTTGAGAGTATCAACAAACAATACGTTTGTATCAACAGCAACGTTAGCTGCGATAGTAATTGTATTGCTGAATGTAGCAGCACCAGTAACAGCAATTGTATTTGAGAATGTTGCATTGCCAGTAACAGCTATTGTATTACTGAATGAAGCATTTGCAACTTGTAATAACTTACCAACGATTGTAGTATTACCAACAACATTTGCAGTTCCGTTTACTTGGAATCCTGAGTCAGGGGTAGTTGTTAGAACACCAACGCGATGGTTTGTTGTATCAACATAGAATGTGCTCGTATCAACAACAACGTTTGCTGTAAATGTTGCCTGGCCAGTAACAGCAATAGTATTGCTGAAAGTAGCATTGCCAGTAACGGCAATCGTGTTTGATAAAGTTGTTGCTCTTAGAACATCCAATGTTCCTTGAGTGTTGATTGCTGTTGAAGTAATCGTTGTATTAACAGACGAATTACCAACAGTGATCTTTGATGTAGAAACGTTAACGTTTGCACCAACGTTAATACCGGTTGTAGCATTTGCTGTTGTGGTATTAAGATCGCCGTTTAGAGTTGTTAGACCAGTAACAGTTAGCGTGCTACCTAGCTTAACAGCCCCAGCAACGTTAGCAGCTCCGTTTACTTGTAATGGAGCATCAGGAGTCGTAGTTAGAATACCAACACGATTATTGACCGAATCAATAAACAGCGTATCTGTATCAAATGCTACGTTTCCACCAATTGTAGTTCCGCCAACGATTGAAAGATTTCCACCAATGGTTGTATTACCGGAAATATTTGCTGTGCCTGAAACAACTAACGTCGCAGCTGCATTTGTGGTGCCATCAGGACCAATTACAATAGTATTGGTTTTAAACTGATCTAGGAAGTTATTAGCGTTAGTGATTACAACGGCGTTGGCAGTTAGTTTACCACCTTCATCGGTGCCGGCCTGAAGACCCGCCTGATGTAGGAAAGCGTATTTACCACCAGCAATTCGTAACGGAGTACCTGGTACTACATTGCGTGGATCGCCGATCCACAATGTGTTGGATGATGTCGCAAACGAGTAGGCGAATTCGCCGTTCGCTAGCGACGCTGGCGCAGTAGTTGAGCTACTGCGTTTAATCTGTATTAAGTTTGACATTCTAGAACGTTCCCCCGTCCAAATTTAGTTCTTGTACTACGTATTTATCTGTTGCTGAATTGTACACTAAAGTCATGTTATTAGCGACCGATACGCCTTCCACAACATCGTCAAGACCATCCAATCTATTAAGAACTGCAGTAGTTCCTGATATTGTTAAAATATCAGTAGATTGGAACGTATCAACTGGTGTAAATTCAACAGTTATTTGATTCGTTGTATCAATTGCCATTGCTTTATCTCGTTACATTTGGTGTTATTGTAACTGTACCCTCGATGATTCTGGAAATTCTACCAGCACCATCTATCAACTCAACATCATAAACATAACGTCCAGCAATCAAATTAGCAGTGGCATTAGACGAAAGAGACAGGACAACAGCCCCAGTCGCCGGTGTAAGACTGACTGAGAACGAGGTTGAATTGGATGAAGTGTAATGCTTTCTTATTTGAGCGGCAGCTGAATACCCCGTCAAATCCACAGCACTTCCATTTGCATCTGTAATGTTTAGCTTGGTTGCGTAGGTCGCGCCTTGATCAATTATTAGATTTGCTTTGATAGCCATGGTTTAACCGTGTAAATAGGATTCTAAGTGTATTTATAAGACCAGAGATTCAATATGATCAAATAGTTTTATCCTGGCATTTATAGCCTCAATCGCTGCTTTTTCTGCCCAAAGAGCCTTGAACGGATCATTCTTGCAAAAATATTCAACTAGCATCTGAGCTTTTGGGCCGTGATCATCACCATCGACCTCGATATGACGTTCCAAGTAATAGTAAAACTTAGGAGCATCGAGGCTAGAAATATTGAGCTGTCTAAGGATTCGCTTAAACATTGCTGGGATTATTGTTTCTCTCCCATAGCAAAACGAAGCTGCAACGCAATGGGGTCCTTGATCTATTGTATGGAATGTTGTTTCAACAAATGCACGGGACGGTTCCGGAATAACTGCAAAGTCTTTTGCTTCCAAAAACCGAACAATTGCTTCTGTATTTGCTCCAACTTCTTCCATTGCTTGGAGATATAAATCAAAATGGCTTATTGAAGATTTACCATCAGGAGTCAAATCAGACTCTTCGCATAATACAATCTCGTTAATCGTTCTTGCTATTGAGCTACGAGTACCAGTTGTTGGTACCCAAAAATTAGTAGACGGACACGCACTATGCTGTAACGACTTGATCAAACTCATAAAATCCCAAACTGCAAATACATGGTGTTCCATGAATATCCGCAAATCGTCGATTGTTTGGATTGAGTTTGTGACTAATAATGAGTGATTAGATAAAGATTGCTGTTTAGCAATAATACGGGATGTGTCGATCATACACTTGCAATTCCCGTTTCCTTCAATTCTACATCTGAACCAAATAACATCTTGAATCCTGCATTCTGTACGCTTCCATACCATATTTTTTCAACACGGCAATTCTTCAGAAATACATCAGTCGGAAAATCAATCGGACATGAACTCTTACATAACCGGCGAACTTGACAATCAGAACAGTGTGTCTTTTTTCTATCCAAAGCAAGCGATACTATCTTTATCCCTTTGATATTAGATATATGGCCACCATTGTATTTTTCGTGTGTGTGAGGACATAATCTAGCGTTTCCCCTCAAATCCACACTCAATATATCTTTTGCATCAGCTCCGCAATTAGTTGTAATTGTTATTGGAAGCTCATTCTTCACAGATTGCGCAAACTTAATTGCACCAGTATCCCCATCAAAAATATTAGATTGTAATATAGGTAAAGTTTTAGATCTTCCGTGCTTCTTCAACTGCTCTATTGCGGCATTCATGTAATCTTCTGTTATTATTTTAAATGCTTTCAAATTTTCACCATGTATTACATGCTCAAAACTATTCTTGGAGTCTGTATCATCATATGTTCTACCGAGCGTAAAACTAATCTTACAATTCTTCAACTGGTTATCAACAGCCAGCTTATAAAAATAATCATTTATATCAAATAGATTAAAGTTTGTATTACTTACTACAGGATTAAAACTATATTGAAATTTTGGGTACAATAAATCTAGTTGCTTTAATACATCTACAACTTGCGGACGTTGGAATATATCCTCGCCCCGCAATGATTCCTGACCTGGTCCATCGTGACTTATTCCCATTGCAACTGGCGACTTCAATTGCTTGAAGAAATCAACATGCTTCTGTCGTAGAGCACTTCCGTTAGTGGAAATATACCACGATATTTTCTCACTATCAAAATGGGTCATTATTTTGACCATATCATTCCAATACAAAAATGGTTCTCCACCCCACAATTCAATACGAGTTAGCAGAGACGTATCAAGATACTTTTCTACCGATTCAAGGAAATCAGGAGTCCAGAAATTCTCTGGTCGCTCACTCGGATCTCCAATATCCTTCTGCATACAGTAGGAACAAGAATAATTGCAAGCGTGTCCTAATAGAATGCGAAGCCCAACAGGCTTATTAGTTTTTGTTATAACACCGTTTTGAGCTGCTTGCTCAGCATACCATTCTTCGGAGTGGATCGGTGAAGCGGATAACGACTGTCCTTCCGCGTTTACAATGGAGTTTCTATCGTTGTTATAATAGAATGTTTGACCGGTTTGTTTAATCTCAAATTTAGCAAAAGACATAATATAAGTGTATTGGGTTATGCGTCGTCGATAGCGTGGTTGTGGCTTCGTAATACATTTGCTGCATTAACGTGACCATTGATATAAGATGTTGTAATCACATCTCCCGCAGAAACAGTACCTGGATCAGAATATCCTCCTAGTATAGAAGTGTCTACATCTCTTGATCCGGTGCTACCATTATTACCGTATGTTTGAATTCTATCGTAATCAGTGTATCTGTGATAATGTCTCTGAAAAGCATTCATCAACGTGCGCAAGTTATTCACATCGCTTGCTAAAACAGTGTTGTTTGTGACGAAGCGAGACCTCAGGTTGCTTCTTATGCTCGATTGTTCCGTGCTAAGTTCGTTACCTGTGTCGTTATTTTTTGGATATCCAGCTTGTTGACTTCTTTCTGATTGAGCCATATTCCCCTCCTAAAGCTATTTATCCCACTGAATAATCGGGATCGTCTTAGCGCCGGAATTTGGTTTAATTAACCCGTATTGGAAGCTTTTAAACCCACTCTGTATTAATTTGTGGTAGAACTTACAATTAGATTTTAACATAAACTCAGGGACAAAGTTAAAATCAGGATTAAATTTAAACTTCTGAACTTCGTTGAAGTAATCGACAAACTTTTGCTCAACTTTATTTGTTGGTTTGATTTCATTAGCAAATTTACCGTATAGCTTTTTCTTGCCGCTCAACATCTCATACATTAGTTCAGTAGGATTGAAGTCTTGATCTTTATCAAATATGAAAAACGGATCCCAATCAATATCGGTAGCATCATCAATACTATAAAAGAAGCGATCGTTGTACAAGTGGATTGCTTCTCTGTATATTTGGTATGTTTTATTATTGTGACTTAGAACGTATGTATTTTGGTAATCATACTTACCTTCTAAATCATATCTTGCGTTGGCATCATCTCTAAGATCGTGTTGTAAGCAGTTATACAATCCCCGCTCATTCATCCAATTGACAATCTCCTCTACTTGAGGAGGAGCAGGTCCGTCTGTTGTTCGTATAATCTTTATTTTAGCAATGTTGTATTTGGAAGCATAATCATTCAACACTTCTATAATCTGTTTGTTTTTATTTGTCTTTACAAGGAAGTGGTCGCTGAGACTGATATCCGCCATACCCTTCATTGTAATATTATCCATCAGCGTCTTACGATGAGTTAATACAGCATTATCAGTCATACCATATTCAAATATCTCTCCGTGTGATTTGTACCACTCAAATATGTATGGATAATTGAGACGGAGGTACGTTAGATCATCGTTTGTACGAATTACGTAGAAGTGATCGAACACATCATACCAGCGCTGCTCATCTTTTGTTGATATGATAGAAGGAACGTTCTGAGGAAACGTAGAGAACCCTTGTTTTAACTTATCCTTAATATAACAAATCTGACATCCAGCATGACAAGTATATTTGTATGTTGGAGTAAAGTAAAGATCAAACGTTAGAGGACTTAAAGAGTCTTCTCTGAGAAAGTACGTAGTATGATCTTGGTATTGCTCAAAGTCTTCTCCGACATATTCACTCATCTATTCCTACCCAATGTAATAATGAAGGTTTCTGGTTTAATTTGTTCATATGCTTAACAAGCACGTTGATGGTTTGATAAAACTTAACGCAGTTTCCTTTTGGCTCTTCGTCAAACATTTTATAGAGATACTTCAAACCGCAATACTGACGAGAGATGCAATTAGTGCAACCCGGTCTAATTAGAGACTCTTCATTTCCTTGTCTATACAATTCAATTCCGTTTCTCCATTTACCGACTCTAAATTCATCTCGCTTATATTCGAGGAAATCAAATTCAGGATATAGATATCCGTCCGGTCCAAGTATTAGCTTTCCATGGTTGTCCAAATATTGTTTGTCAATATCCGTATAGTTTCCGTCAATATAACATACAACACCGTTTACATATAAAGTATGTAACATCTTAGAAAAGTCATACATGAATCTATCGAGATTTAAATCATCTAGTAGAACTTTGAACTTCTGTTTACCGCGATAATGTCTAAGAGGAATCAAGTTAACAACATTACAACGAAGGAGTTTACAAGCATTAACTATTGCTGTAGAAGTTTCTAAGTCTAATGCTCCGGGCGTAGAGATGGGAACAACAAATTGGAACAAGCAGTTTGTTCGAGTGCCATGCAATACCTTAGCAACAGCTTCTAAATCAACCGGGGCTCTATTAATATCTTGATAGTTGAAATCGTAGCTGAAAGTAATCTGACATTTACCGGCCCACTTTTCAAAAAACCAAGCATTCTCTGCAATCAACGAACCGTTGGTAGTCATTGCGAACTTACAACCAATCTTTTCCAAGTGGGGAGCTATCTTGTCAAGTATGTGATCCATCTTCTTAACATATAGCATTGGCTCGCCGCCATGGAAGCTCACATATTGAAGCGGATGCTCGCTCTCAACAACTGCATCCATAAAAGCAACAATATCATTAACAGCTGTACTCTTCATATTCTGAGAACCAACATCTTCTCTTATGAATGCTCTATCACAATACACGCAATCAAAGTTACACGTATCGCCAAGATAGATTACTACACTTTTAATGTTAGTTAAATCCATGGTTCTTCTCATTAAATATCATAGTGGAAATCAATTGCAAATAAAATACTCTTATCTCAGGCGTATCTCCATCAACAACTTTTGGTAACATACCAGTTCTTTTGGCTAACGATCTATACAACTCAACTGCTTCCATCTCACCACTATCGTTCGATTCTCCACTTATGTGCGACCAAATATCTAATAAAATTTGCTTATATGGTTTATATTGTTTATCTTTAGAAGGATCGAACATTACTCTATGGCCAGTCTTCAAGTACTCCAACATATAGTCAGCTCCAGCTGCTATTGTTTGCTGCTCACCTTCAAGTTGTAGTTGTTGGAGTCTAATTTCAAACAAACGACGAAATTGTTTCTTTGCGACATCTGCTTGTAGATCAAGATATAACTTTACAATCTCTTGACACATATCATCTGGTCTGAACATACGTGGACCAGTATCAATATTACCAGCCGGACATTGGTAACACATACTTTGATAATCACAAGCCTTGCATTGCTCTTCTACTTCAAACATCTCGTTGTAGATTTTCTGAAACTTTATGTAACGGTCTACATACACTCTATCTTGTAATATGTTACCGAGGATAGTTTCGTGAGCAGCAGCTTTTTGGTTTGTAAAGAAATAACAACCTGAGAAGTCTCCACTACCATCAATAGCAATCATATCAGAACCAACCATACAGTTGTTATCTTGCTTCTCTCCTACTCCCTCACTAAACAACACGGTCAAGTCTTGATACTTGTCTAAACATCCGAGTATTGCCTCGCGCATCATACTCCAATTATCCTTACTCCATTTAATATACCCGCGTTTTGAGTCGAGAACTAAAGGGTGAATAATTAAACGCTTAACTCCCTTTGAGTAAATTGATTCTATAAATTCGTGTAGACTATCAGCAGTCTCTTCAGATAATGTACAGCGGATTGTCAGTCTTGCTCCGACGTTCGGTATCTTAGTGATACGTTCAACATTGTGAAGGATTGTATCTAATTGCTTTTGTGTGATCTCTCTGTAGTCTTTTTTGAGATCCATTGTATCGAGGCTAATCAACATATACGTGTACTTTTTGTTAAAGTACATATCAATAAAATCATCATCTAGTAACAACCCATTCGTACAAATAGAGATCCCTGTACCAATATAATTATTCCAATTAGCGTTCAACTCTTCATCATACGTCTTAATGAAGTCTTGAATTAGTGGTTTGTGTATTAGTGGCTCGCCTCCGAAGAACTGGAGAATCTTTAACGGCTGTTTGTTAATATTGCTGAGCCAGTCGTATGATTGCTTTACAGATTCAACCGTGAATCTACCATAATCTTTTTTATGCTGTTCGTAACAATAGCTACAGCTCAAGTTACAAGCATTTGTCAGCAACAAATTCATATGAATTAAATTACTGAATAGATGCTTTGCTTGATCAAAACTCTTTACTTGTTCCTCTTCCGACGGAACAATAGTTATTAGTTTATTTTGTTTTTCTAAACCGGCAGGGGTAATAATTGTATCGACGGTTGTCTTCAACGTACCATCTTCCAGCTGAACTACTGTTGCAGCATGATTGGCAATACGTTCTTTTTGAGCATCATTTAATGTTCTGTATATTTTTACTACGTTCACTTGACTCATGTTATAATCGATTCATCTATAGCGAACCGCGTCCACACTGACACTCACAATTAGTTGAATAATCATCATAGAATGTATGGCCATGACTGACCAACGAATCTACAATATCCAACATTTGGGTGAAGTGGGCAGCCGTGATCGTATCTACGGTTGTCTTGGTACCTTGGGCGCCGGTCCCTGACGTAAATGTCGATGTTGTATCTGCTGTCATTTCATACTCCTAAAAGAATATATTCTAATGTTATTTTTCTATCTTCTGCTGTTACATATTGTTTTGTCATATCAATACAAGGGGTTATAATTTTTATATAACCAACACCGGGCTGTCTTTTAACTCTAATAACGTTATCAACCACATTATATTCCCATGAACATTCTACTGTAAAATCTAAATTCTCAACACCACGGAGAGTTGTATATTGTATTATGGACGCCCCTCCAATAGCAAGCTCCAGTTCTCCCCTATTTACAACAATAGTATTATTATTAATAAGATTGCAGTTTAGTCTGGGAGCAAAAGCAAACCACGGTACAATATTAGAAAAACTAGCACAAGCTGCTACACTTCGTTGCTCATTAACGCTTCCAAGTTCTCCATGTAAACTAACAATATTAGGATTCACAACAAGGATGTAAGCGTTTGTTCTTCCCAATTTAAAAGCGACAAATAACAACAGGGACTTAACAGGACTATCCAATCCACACAGTTCATTTGTATCAGCAAACAACAATCTATATTGATCGTCTCTAACAATATAACGTGAGTCTCGTAAGAGAGCAGTTTGGGTGACTGGTTCATCTCCTTCAACTAACATTCCCAAAGCACACCATCCTTTTTTATCTAAAGTGCGCTCGAGAAAATCTAAATCTATTATTCTACTATTATACTCATCTCGCAATACTTCCGGAATATATGATTGCGTAATTGTTGCACCATCTTTATGTTTTACAACAGCAAGAGACGTTACATCTTTATCAAACTGCATTAGCGTTTGACCGTGATGCCATTGTTTTATATAATGATGTTTTGATTCAGGAACAAGTGTTTTATTAACAGGAACGGTATAATATCTTTCCTCCGTTTCTGATTTTACCACAATCGGAGTAAGATTCACACTATCCGCTATACGTTCCCAATCAGGAGGTCTACTTTGGGCACGTGTAAAAAGCCAATGCTTCATAATCCCTTAATATATTGAATTACTTCTTGAGAAGTAGCTCCATCAAAAAATTTATCATATTGTTGTTGATTTTCTCTCATCCAGCTATTATGAGCTTCAGATAAATGCAGCGCTGCTTCTTTTGCAATTCGCTCGTGCTCTTCCATATGCTCTATTCCAAAATCTTGGGGATTGACAGCCCAACCAATAAAATGATCAACGCCTTTGGGCTTGTAACTCACGGCAGGATATACCAATAACGTCTTTTGATCTGCAGGAAGTTGTTGAATAACATATGGAAATAATTGATCGAATATTTTTTCAAAACAAAAGATAAATTTTGATTGCAATGTTCCATCTTCAGCTGCTTGTAATATGGTCGTAGCAAAATTTCCTTGCTGCCATTGGTCTCCTGCACCTTGTCCGTATATTTCTGGATGTTGTCTGGCGACGTCTATTAAACGATCTTTTATCTCACGAGAAGTATCGCCTTGAAAAAGAGCTCTGCGCTGATGAAGCGATTCGATAAAAGAATTCTGCTCAGAAGTATTAACGACTTGCTGTACATTGAAAGCTGTTTGGGATTCTAATGTATGAGATAATAAAATAACCATGTTTTTACCTTTTATTATTTTATCTATTTTTTTGGATATGACACTTTTATTTTTTCAAAAAGTTTTGTCCCATTCATATTCGAACAAATAGATAAAAAATGTTGTTTTATTCGTGTATTTATATCTGTCATTTCACCCCAAAGCACTAAGTCGTTTGGTTGGTATGTTGTTGGTCGTTTAACAAAAACGCCATTGGTCCTGTATTTTGACCAATCATATTCAGTAGAAAAAGTATATTGATTAGGGGTGTAGTTTATATTTTTAATCATAGAAGAAGTATATACAATTAAATCATCCCGAATCGGATCTTCACCAAACTGCATGTTACACCATCTAGCAAGTGCAATATAAAACGCTTTAATATTACTATACAGCATAATGTTAAACAATGGGCCAGCCAAGCAGCGAACTTGGAATGGGAAGTTTTCCGGAACATCGAAGTATTCAAAATCAACAGCTTCGTCTTTTTGTATTTTTTCTAAACCCTGCTGCCACATAGATTGAAGCAAGATATTCTGAGTAGGTGTAAGGCCATTTCCTTCTGCAAAAAGAAAAGAATCCCACAACTTTCTATAAAATACGCTATGAGGAATACCGGTACTAGCCATGTATTTTGTAATAGAAGAAAGTAACTCTCCAACTTCTGCTTGGTGAACAACATAGTCCATTAAAAACATTGTCAGCCATTCTTCTTTAGAATAAGACATCGTCTCAATTACAATTTCTGTAGGACACATCCATTCCGGATCAACTACAAGATCTCGAGCAACATTTAAATTTTCAACAAAATGCTTTTTTAAAATTGTAAAGGTACCATCGTTCGTACTTCTCATACCAAAGCTTGTTTTCAGAGTTTGTATTTTAAATTTTTCTCGATACTCTGCTTTTGATGCTGGCGTTGTAGGTAGCAAGTGCCAAACATACCTCTTGCCAAACGTATCCATTGTACACGAGTAATCTAAGGCTTCGTAGTAACTATCTAAAGTAGCACCTGGCAAGCCAAGAATCATCTCGAGTCGGATTTTGCCACCATGCTTTTCTCTAATCTTAATATAGTTTTCTAATTGCAATTTCCAATCTTCATCTGTTCTGTCAATATTCTTCAACACATCTCTGTTTAGATCTTGTACAGGGACTTTGTAGTCGGAAAGCATTCCATATTCTGCTGTCAGAGATTCAATCTCATATACGTTGTGTTTGTTGACTTTTGACGGGCCAAAGAAGTACATAATACTAGGAACCGAAGCACGTTTTCTCCATGCACATATATGTTTAATAATGTCAACATCTCGGTCAATAATTCCGAAATTGGCGTCTGTAAATGAAAAGAAAAATGGCTTTACATAACCAAGTATAAAATCTATATCTTCTATAATTAACTCAGTTGGTTTGAAAGTGACCTTAGAATTGATCCCCCCACCCCACTCACAATAAGTGCAACCAAATGGACATCCTCGCGACGTCTCATAAGCTACGTAGAGTTTTTTATTTTCTTTAATTGATTTTTCTATACGACGATCGATGTAGGCCTTGTTGTGTTTGTAAATTCGAACAGGCCATTTAAAATCTCGTTTGTAGAAACTTGCAAATGATTCTTTCCACATTCCGTTGTGCGGATATATGCAGTATGGGACTTGGGTAAGATCAGGAGTCGGTTGTTCGAGTTGGTACAAGTACTCCGTAAGGAATACCTCACCATAACCATCTTCTTTACATACAGCATCGATAAAATTATTTACTTTAAAGTAATTAATATCTTCTTTGTATGTTATGTGAGGACCCCCTACAATAATCTTGCAATTAGGGAGTTTGTTCTTTACTTGTTTTGCTATCTGTAGAGATAGTCCAACGTTCCAAACGTAAAGAGAGAATCCTAGAACATCAGGTTTACGTTCTATAATTTCATTAACGAGATCGTCTACGTGAAAAGCATAAGACTCAGTGATTGGATCTAACCATTCCCACTGAGTCTTGTGTTTATTGTTTTCTTCGAAGTACGATTTGAGAGTTAACCAAGCATAATCAATTCCAAGAACCTCTGCGGCCATGGAATAATTCACAAATTGTATTTTCATATCATAAAATTACAGCCTCAATCAGCCCTTCTTTTGTAAAGTCTTCATAATCTTCTAGTGCAATAGCAAAGTAGTTAATTGCACTCATTGCTGCGACGCCCGGAATAGCACTTGCAGCTAATCCTTGGCCTTTTTTAACTAATCCAAGCACACGAACAGGCACACGACCTTTTAATGCAACTGGAACGCCACCTTCTAAGTCTTTATTCATTAGATAAGCCGGTTTATCAGATATTGTACCTAAAGCGCGAATGTAGTCAATAGCCGTATATGCAGTAACTTCTTTTGAGCCGCCAACTTTAACAACTGTTCCTACTGGATAATCTTGATCAGCCAAATACATCTCAGCCAAGTCAGCATATCGAGCTGCGGTTGCTGTACCAACAAACAAGTTGGTAGTAATATTTCCACTACTATCTCTTAATGCTACCGTACTTCCAATAGAAGTTAGGGCTCCAGGATATGCAGTTCCGCCAAATAAGATATTATTAGATTGAGTAATTGTACCACTAACGTTTGATGTTAGAGTGCCAGAAGATATTGTAATGTTGTTGACAGTTACAACGTTAGCAGAGAAACTACCATTAGCATCTCGTGCTACAAGAACGCTTGCTGTGGCAGCTGCTGAAGCATTAGCATTCAATGTGATGTTTGTCGATAATGTTCCACCACCAGACATATACGAACCAGCAGTTACTGATCTTGATAAAGTATTAGCATTGCCAGTGACGTCCCCTACAATATAAACCCCACTGCCCACCCCGGCTCCTAGTGTAACGTTTGCAGCTGCAGTAATTGCGTTTGCTATTAACGTGCCTTGTACAGCAACGTTTGCAACAGCAAACACATATTGGGAAGCATCGTATCCGAGGTAGCGTAAGTTTGTATTACCAAAGAACAAATAACCGCTATTGGGAACACTCGATAGAGTTAGAGTTGTATTTGCTTGGATGTTGACGTTAGCGCCAAGAGTAACAACACCAGAAAACTTAGCATTACCAGAAACGTTTGCAGTACCAACTACAGACAATGTTGCGTCAGGCGATCCAGTATTAACCCCTAAACGACCTGCCGTATTAATAAAGATTGTATTGCTCTTGAAGTTAGCATTTGAGGTAACAGTAAGAGTACCACCGCTAATTGTTGTAACAGCAGAATCAATAACAACGTTAGAAGACGATAAGTTGAAGTTTGTAACAGATCCACCAACGTTTGCTCCTGAGAATACAACGTTAGATGTAATTGCAAGGTTGGCTGCGGTTGTTACAGTACCGCCACGTAGACTTTCCCCCACAGCAATTACGTTAGCAGAAAATATTCCATTAACACTTGCGTTACCAGCCGTCAACCCGCCAGCAGTATTAGCAGCGGTAGTGACAACGACGGTAGATACCTTATCCAATACTTGATTGGTTTTATCCAACCAGTTTTGGAATGTATCTGTAGATAAATTTACGTTAGCGATTGATACCGACATTTTGTGCTATCTGTCCTAAAAGTTGTTTAATATCGCTGAGGTCTTGTTTTAACATATCAACTTCAGCCTTTAATGTTTGGTTGCTTACAATGGTGTTGCGTTGCTGTTTATACAAATCATATGCTGTCTTATTTGTATTTATCAGCGCGGTAGTATCCTCATCGCGCATAAAACTGGCGTCGTTTGTTTTGATAAGCATCCCTCACCTTATACTGATACCGCTAACACTCGAACATCATTCAATGTTGGCACCAAGTAATTGTATGGAGATAACAATACAATCTTTACTGCCATGTATTTGTATGTATCAAATGCAGCATTGTTTGAATCGTGGTAGCGAGTAATATAATTGTTACGTGTATATTTGAACGCAGCCTTCTTCTGGGTTACAAGCTCAATCGTGTTACCAGTCCCAGTAAACGATGTGTTAGATGTTACTTGTAGTGACGTATTATTCGCTACAGATACAACAGGGAACAAATCATAGTCTGTTAATGTGTTGGATTTAACAATCTTGACCAAATCCCCAGCAACAACTGTTGTAGAGAATGTAGTATCTACGCCTGTAATAGTAGTGTTCGAGTATGTTGTAACGACCCCAGACAATAATGTTGATGGAGGAGTTTTAGGGAATGTGTACTCATATTCTCTATAGTCTTCCTCATTCAATGAATCACTGTATATGGCACCAGATGTCACTTGATCCATCAATGTCCAGTCTTTATCCTCAAATGCCTCTCCATCCGTGAAGTTAAGGATCTTAGCATACACTTGAATTGTAGTACCGCTTGGCTTATATGCTGTAATGAATATTTTAGCATCCTCCGCATCTAAACCGTCAGCTAGCGCAATACGCTTGGAGACATACTTAGATGTAGCACTACCAAAACGACCGGTCTCATTAGTATAATCGTTATTGACTAAGTTTCTTGTCAGAACAACACTTGATGGGTTCATATCCACTAATGGAGATATGTCAGTAGTTGCTCCTGACATTTGCAAGTCAGCAGTGAATGATTTTGTAATTGTAGATCCTACAATCTCATTAGACTTACTCTTAATGATAGCATCATCTCCCAGATCCAATCTGCTTGAAGCAGTTAAGAAGTAAGATTTAGTGTCTGTAGAACCAGCATTGGTTGTTAGTGTTCCAACCAACGAAACAGTTGTACCAGGTATTTGTAATGTATTAATTAATGGTCTAAAGATATTAGCTTTTATGTTATCGACTGTACTTACAACACCAAGCGCTTGACTTGTATCTCCAACGATCGTACCTCTATAAGCAGAGTTAGATGTTTGAATCTTGAACGTATCATTAGCAGACGTTGAAGAACTGATATAGATCTTTGTATTACCATAATCGTAAGCACTCACAACACCACGAACTACTTTTTGACCATTAACAATAATAGAAGCATTGCTTGTTAACTTAGGTACCTTATTAATAGTAATTGTGGAAGAGTTGGCTGCAGTTACGCGGCTAACATCAAACACAGGATCCATACGGTAATGAGTTGAGTTAGAAGCACTAGTGCTCAACGCAGAGTCAATTGTTATCGATGTTGAGTTAGTGACAGCAACAACTTGTCTGATATCGCTACCAATGCGGATGAAATCCCCAGCGGAATATTCTGTAACGAAGTCTGTTGTTTGACCGCCGCCATTAGAAACAGTAACAGTCGTTACATTAACATTACCAGTACCTATAGCAGCATTATTAGAATACACAAACAATACATTATCGCCAACTGATAGAGCAGCCGCTTGACTTGAGCTTGTACCTACAACAACGTTCGCTACATTAGTCGTAAAAGTACCACTCAAATATGTGTTACTTAATTGCGCAACAGTTTCGCCCCCAGTAAAGTATCCTTCTGTATTTGCTAGTGTTAGGAACTCATAATCTCCGTTGTGTACTTTTGCTGTACCACTTAGATTATTAAACAGAGCGCGCTTGACTGTAAACTTCAAGTCCTCGTCTTGTACTGGCGTCCAAGCTGTACCAGAAGTTGAATAGAACATCGTTCCCAGTCCCCAGTTCTGGTTACTGATCAACGAAGTGTTGGCTACGTCTTTAACGCCTGTCTCAGCCGTCCAAATCGTATATTCAGGAGAGTTAGCATCAGGGTAAATGACGATTGCATAGTCCGTTTCTGTTTTCAGATATACAGGAGAAGCAAACGTAAATGAAGTTGCATTTGAAGCTGTCTCGCTTACGCTAACGTTTGCAGGGGACAGTCGTGTACGAGAGAAAGGAACAATAATATGTGAAGGTACACCATTATTTGTTTCGCGTAATTCTAAGGTAACGCCTTGCGTTGCATCCTTCGCCCTAAAGAATACATCAATGCCAGTAATGAATACGCCATCAGTATCAGCCAATTGACGTTGCACTCTAAACGTTTGTGATAGAGGGTCCGGACGTTCAAATCTTACTTTATCAGAAACAACATAGGTGTTTGTATAGTTAGCTACTCCAAACGAATTATCATACGTTACATCAATAGTCTTCGTAGAGAGTGATAGGTTTGTTTTGTTAACACCATAAGCGTACGCTACAAATGAACCAACGGCTTTAGATGTAGCTGATGTCTCCGAAGCTGTAGCATCGACGTCCATAATAACAACATTACGCTCACCAACAAAGAATGTACCGCCAGGAAGGTCGATATAACCAGCTAACTGACCATTATCGCCCGCTACTAATGCAGCCCCCTTCGCTCCAGTTACAGTAAATGAATTTTCCGTAACATTTGTAAAGACAGTTATGCTGGCTGGTGTGACGTAGCTCGATACGTTGACGTTATCGAAGAACACGTAGTGGGTTGCTCCTGGACGTAATCCAGCTGTAAAGAAGTATATTCTTTGTTCCCGTATGTAAGGTCTCAACGTAAAGTCAGTAACATAATCCCCGAGGTTCTGTTGAGTAATTAACTCTTGACCAGGATTGATTTTGACTTTTGTATCTGTAAACGTTTTAAGAACGTCTTGCTCAAATACACGGTTCGTACCATTCATACCAACAAATATTGCATTACCAACGTTAGCCACGCTGTCTAAGTTGGTAGACACGTTAAGTTGGGAAAGCGCACTACTTGTTGCTCTAGCCAATGCATTCAACGGAGTGGCAATATCAACAGTAATAGATACACCCTTGCGTGTAATATCATAGTAGTTGTCATAAGGAGGATACAAACTAACGTTTGCTTTATACTTCCAGAACTGATCAACAAGAGTACGAATCTTATTTGCTATCGGTTGTTGTACGAGATTTTTCTCTGTAAAACTTAGCGTTACAATATCTCCCGTCTTGGTAGTATTTGTGCTATTAGCCGAATCGTAAACTAAATCAATTTTTACATCGCTGAAGTTTGGTCTAGCAACTCCTTTGTTTGTGTCAATAATAACACTATACTCAGCATCGTTAAGATTGGATACGTTGTAATCTGTCAATGGATCAACAAAGAAGCCGTTTTTAAATCTTTCGATTGAGCTATTTGCTTCTCCAGGCAACACAAGTTGCTTAGTATTTTGCTCTAGAGTATTCAGTAGAGCATAATACTCTAGTCTATTAATACGACGCTCGATGTCGGAAATATCCTTCATCGTATAGCGTTTGTTTTGCATCGGGTTAATATAAACACCGAGATCAGTACGGCTCGAATCAGCTGCATCTTTAGCAGATAAGCTAGGATACGGTGCTACATTGACCATACCAATTGTCATTGTGCCTTTAGGCTCTGAAGGACCAGAAGGGTTGTTTGCAGGAATGCCTTCTGTTACAGTAATACCACCGTATGTGTCAATTACTACTCTATCTTGTCTTGCCAGATATGAGTTTACGCTAGCGGTAAATTCTCTTGTAGGAGAAGGAAAATATTTCTCTGCGGAAGCAAATGTAATTGTCGTAGATGGATCGATTGTAGCTCCTGCAACTGCAGTTGCATTTACGTTTGCCGTATTAGAGCAAATAGGTCTAAAGTCAATTACATCACGCAAGTCATATGCTTTACCAGTTTTTGGAGATGTGTAAACAGGAACGTCTTGCGTACGAATCTTATTAGATGGTAATGGCTCTGTAGCATCATCGATCGCTGAAGCGTATGATTCTGTAGAGATGTATTTGCCAACACCATGTGTGAATGCTTTCAACGATACTAACAAGCAGTTTGTATTAGCAATTGCTAGCGTTGAGCCTGGACGCTTCTTCAAATATGACAAACCATAATAGTTGTCGTTCTGACCGCTATCTAAGAAGAATTCGTTTACGTAGTTTGTTGTTGTGTTGCTATATGTGTTAGCAGAGCCGACGTATACTCCAGTTACTTCATATGCATCAGGAATACCTAAGCACCATGGTCCGGTTGTAGATGTTGTTGTAGCAGCTGTGGACAGCTTAACAAACACTGGGCTTTTAACTGTCTTAACTTTAACAGCTGGGCTTTCATTTTGAATATCATGGTAGATAGAAACTGTACCAGTTCCTGTTAGACCGTGGCCAAGATTCAACGTCAGTGTTGTTTGTGTTCCATCAATAGCAATTGATTTTCCTGCTTGGTTCTGGAAATCGATTGGAACGTTTGCTGGATAAGCAATAGTATGAACGTTTGCAGACAAAGAAGCAGCAAAGTTGTTAGCCACTTGAATAGATGTATTGCTTGAAATCTTAACAATACGTAATGGATCTTGTGTACCAACTTTAATAAACTGACCAACAGAATATTCGGAAGTGAATAATGTACTTGTACCAGTTACAGTATTTGCACCGCTTGTTGTAGCAACAGTTCCAGTCTTGTTTGTTGAAGAAACAAGAGTTGTCTGAGGGATAACAATGAAGTCGCGTTCTTGTACGCTATTCAATGTCGATCCAGCAGAATATGGAAGAGTATTACCACCAGAGAATGATGTGCTTAAGGTTCCCCCAACCGCAAATGCAGCGTTAGTCTGTGATCTACTAATGAACGTTTCGTTTGTAAGAGTTTGAACACCAAACGTACCAGTATTAAAAATCAACGAATCATACTGGATGTCGTTTATTACAGCTAAATTATCAGCGTTCAATACAACGTCCGCGACACCGACGCCAGCAACTGCAATAGATCTTACATCTTTGAACGAGAACCCTGAGCTCATCTTCACATCATAAATGTAAAGTCTATATTGGCAATCAGGAGTACCTGGAGTGCCGGCATCAAATACCAATGAACGTACTTGAGCTGTACCAATCTGGGTACCAGGAGTCGTAGGAGAGCCTCCGGCATTATCTGATAAGTCTGTTCCTGCTGTACTACGTAGCGTGACAGTCGTTCCTAACTTAATATCAAAGTTACCAAGCAATTCTTTAACATAAACGTAGCCACCATAGTTGGTAGATATTGTTTGCGCATCGTTAGTAATCGTATTAGTTGACTTACGTAGAGGAATCTTAGTATTATTGTAAATTTGAACGCGATTGCCTTCCACGTATGCTAAACCAGCACCAATCACCAAATTCAAATGGGTTGTGTTTCCGCTAATCGATTCAGTGTACATCGGAATCGGATCCACAACATAATTACCTGACTCTTCAAATGTTCTCTTAGAGAGTTCTTTGTTGATCGAATTAAATTGTGTAGTGGTTCTGTCCTTAATAATTCTTCCGTTTTCAAACTCATACAATGCAAGGAAGTCATTATTAGATGCAGCGTTAGCAGTCGAAAGAACAACTAGGTTAGCAGTAAGTTTTAGACGATCAGCACCAGGAGCTGTGTAGTTAGTAGAGTTATTAGCATTATCCAGCAATGTCTGATCGGAGTTGCTGTTAACAACTGCCTCTGTTGTATGGAAGCCAATTACGACGTTATTTGGTGATGTGTTATACTTGGATACAACTTCCTCATGCGAGCCAACACGAATAAAGTGGCCCTTTTGATAGATAACCCCCTCGGACGTTTTAACTGCATAACCACGTCCTGTTGGTGCTGTGTACAGGCTATTAGCAACAGCGATCTGAGCGAGATAGTTGAACGATGTTAAATTAGCCCCAGAGCCTGTGCTTGTTGTTACTGTGACTGTTGGAGAAGTAGTATATCCACTACCATTATCTGTAATCTCAATTGACTTAAGCGTACCGTTAGCGTAAGTAGTAACACCAGCAACTGCGCCAGCACCACCGCCACCACTGAATGCAATAGTGTCACTGTTTGAGTATAGGGTACCGCCACTATTGATAGCAATAGTCTCGACGCGGTAATTACGATTGTATATTGTTAATGTTGCACCATTACTGAAAGCTTTCTGGCCACCAGTACCGGTATTCAAATACTTAATATACAGTGTATTTAAATCAGGATCCGTTTGCTGTCCGCCAGTTTTATAATTTACTGATACAGCGGTTAGGTTAGAAGACGATTCTGTTACGTAGGTATTAGTAAGTGCAGATAGAGTATATGAATTGCCGTTGATTTGAGTATCAAACAATTTAACATAGTAATATTGATCATCAGTCGTTAAAGAACAACCTTTAATAATGGTACCAGTTCTAAAAATATTATCCCCAAATCTTTCAATCTGGTTTTGTAATATTGTTTGAAGTTGAGTTAGCTCACGTGCTTGTACGGCGACGGAAGGTTTGAAAAGAACTCTGTGATAGTTCTTCGTCTCATCATAATCGTCAAAGTATGGTGTCTGGGCTAATGTTGTTGTTTGCTTGTCAAGTGGCATGACTTCCTCTTAGAACTCGATAACTGCTTTAATTTTTTCTGTTTGGCCTGCATTTTTATTTATCGCGGTAATATTCTCTATATAGACAACATCTCCGCTACCAACAACAAAGTCTCCGGGACGAGTTGTTGTTATTGTTGCAGTTGCACCGCTATCGGCGCCTGTTAATGTACCCCCGAAAGTACCCTTAACGTTTGTAATGTGTATTACGGAACTATTGGCTTTATATAATACAGCATTCGATGTTGCTGTATTTCCTGTTCCAGTAACAATTTCATCTTCAGTAAATGTCCCCGTCACAGCGGATACATTTAAAGTTGTTGTTTGGTTGATGTAAGCAAGGTTTGCTGATAGATTGGCACTACCGTTGTTTCTAACCGAAACTACCTGAGCAGTCGTGGCGGTGTTTCCCCCAGTTATTACTCCGTATATTGAATTTCCCGGTACAAACCAGTTATTGCTAGAGCTAACATTTGCCATTCTCAATACTGTAGTGTTTGCAAATGTAACATATCCACTCGCGCCTGTGTTTGATTGAGTTATTTGCTCACCAACTTCAAACGTTCCAATTGACCCAGTGTATGTAAGCTCTAAGTTTGCGAGTAGAGGACTACTTAGAACCCCTATCACTCTAAAATCATTAACATCAAATACTTTACCATTTGCGATTGCTTCAGATGTATCGAACTTAACGCTTAGCCCCATATAATGAGCCCCAAGCTCTTCTGTAGCATCGCTACCATGTCCTCCGGGAGGACTGATAATAACTCTACCAACTGCTGTGTTGGAAATGCCACCTGTATTTCCTGTAAATGTTAGCGATCCAAATGTATAGTCTGTACCCCGATCAGTAATCTCAACTTTATATATTGAGTTAGATGTAGAGTTTACTATTGCTCTTCCAATAAAGCCAGAACCATCTCCTACAACGACTGCATTTGGAGTTATTTCATACGTTGAGGAAGTAGTAGGATTGACATCAAAAGCTGTATTGATAACAATCTGTCTTGTCGAACCACTTACTGTGTAGCTTTCTACAGTACGCTGCTGACCGGTCCCTGTTCCCGACGTTACTTTGATTGCACATCCGTTATAAAAATTAGAATTAGCAGAAGCGGTTGATTGAATATAAAAAACTTGAGTATTACCAGCTACTGTGACAGACTGGAAAGCTCCATTAGTGTACGAATCATAGTTAGATCCCTCATATGACACATCAATATAATCTATAGAACCATGTACAGCATTTGCTACAACGTTTGCATTAGTTATAACAGGAATAAAATCTGCTGTGGCAAATTTATCAAACTGGGCATTAGTAATAGAGTACATATACTTCCATTGGTACCCGTCCGATGTTTCGTATATGTCATCGCTAGCAGACGTTTGGGCCAAATCAGGAGCAATAGTAGAAGGAATCCCTCCTGCATTACTCAAACATTTGAATACATCATATCCACTACCAGAGTCAACGCTTACATAAAACGATGTATCATATAGAGCAGTCGATTGGTGGTCATATTGGTTATAAACGGTACCGTATGTCCAATCTACTCTCGGTACCATGAATGATACATCCGTTTGTTCGACGGCTTTAGCAAAGAGCATTTGGTCGTAGACGTCAACGTATGTTGTCTGAATGTTATCGACGAGGGTAGGAGGTATAGATTCGTTATCATAAGGCGTATGACGGCCAACAAAAATAAAATACGCAGGCTGAGATGCAACTAATGCATTAATTGCATTAATTTTAAAACGATTCGTGAAAATCTTTGACATATTAAGAAATAGTAATCTCTATGGTTGTTGTGTTACCTTGAGCAGAAGAGTTTGCTCCTGTAACAACGTTGGACGTTACAAATGTCCCTACAGTGTTTATAAGTTGTAAGGTATTTAGGGTGTTACTAAACGATAATACATAACCGTTTGCTGTATTTGATGTACCGTTGGATTGATTGACCAATTCTCCTGCAGTAAAGTCTCCCACAATACTACCTAAACTTAGCGTAGTGATTTTTGGGTATGTGGCCTCTACACGTACCGGAGCGTTTTGTCCTACTAAATCTTTATAGAATGATCCAAACATCCTTGTGCCAGCAACGTGCACAGTGTTTTTAACAAAATCATTATATTTATTCTGATCGATACCAGATTGAATCTCATATGAGTATTCTTGGTAGTAATGATTGTCCTGGATATACTTATTGCTGTCCAAGAAGCCGTCCTGACCCTTCCAATACCCTTCGCTTGAACCTTGCGTACCAAGAGTAACCAATCCAGCACCCTCGATTGGATTATTGTCGGCATATAGTGTGATGTATTCGCCGCTCTGATAAGAGAATCCCGAATCGACTACTTCTACAGATCGGAGTGTTCCGTTTGTAATACCGGCCGCGGCTTCTACGACAGCATTATTGCCAAGAACATTTGCTGACGCATCTTCCGTAATATAAACAACATTGGCCGTCGAGCCAGATTCCGCTCCAACAAGAACTGTTCCTGTAATGAAATTAACAAACGATATTCTTCGTAGTGTAACTAAACTGCTGTTTGAAGATTCAATTATACCTTTAGCACTAATAGTAAGATTGTTTGCCACAATTGCATTTGGCGTAGCAACTGCTCCCGAATATGTTCCCACAATGGTATTGGATACATCGAACGTATTTGCTGTATTTGATACGAGGATACGTAAAGATCCATTCGCTCCAATTACAGCAGCGGAGTAAATCTCACCATAGACTGTATTACCATCGGAGCGAACTTGAGTGACAACTTCTCTACCAGCAGTATCGAACGTACCAGAAACACTACCAACGTTTGCAGAAATTCCTGGACTTATGATTGATTGAGTTGCGAGTTCTCCGTCTCTAAATCCAGCCGTTTGATTGGTAATGTTTAAATTAATTATTTCTCGCTTGCCATAAGCAGCAATCGCTTTCTCTATTTCCACAACAAAAGGCTGAGCTGTATTATCGTTACCAGGATTACGTTCTGTCAATGAAATAATAGAACCGATTGTTAATGGTATTTTAGTAAGAGCTGTTCCTATTACGGAAGAACTATTTGCAGCAGGAAGGCGGGCAAACCCATAGCCAGTATTTGACGCAGCATTAGAATTATTAGCATTCAAATTAATGGACATAAAAGATACGTTACCGCTATTATTTCCGTTAAGCCTATCTGCTCCTATGAAAACAATTTCTGTATTTGAAATACCACCAATTTTAAATCCGCCAGGGCTACCAGAACTTATGATGGTAACAACTGCTTGTGCTCCTGTCGATGTATCGTAGATGTAATTGCGGTTTGAAGCATCAGCAACAAACGCATTTGTGATGCTGTAAACGCCTACTGCTTGGGAATTACTTCCAACAACAGTACCAACTGCTGTTATATCCGTAGCTGTAGATTTGACAGCTCCGTTTGTTGTGGCGTTTGCATATATTTTTGTGATAGACGCATTACTGAAGTTTGTATTATCAAATGCTAGAGTACTAACAGTAGTGACGTTAGCAGTACAATGTGACGTTTTGCCAACTAGCAAAGTATTGGTAGTAAAAGGACCAAAGCGTTGGTCTAGTGTTGCAGCAGAGCTGTTAGCATATACCACAACACCGACAGCAGCATTACCTGAAGCATTTGCTTGATATACCATCTCGCCTACAACGAATGATCCAGATAAAGTGTTTGCGCTCGTTATTGTATCTAAACCGACATTAGCAACACTATGTGGAGATATCAGCAACCAGCCTGTTGTCGTTACTTGGTTTGCCCCAAGAATGAATCCCCCAGCAACGTAGCCCCCTGTGGAATTGACTCCATACACTAAACTACCATTGGCAAAAGTAACGTTAGCACTTGAGAAAGCTACGTTTACGAGGGGCTGTCTTACGGTACTAAATTCACTGTAGTTTGTTATAGAAGTGTTACTGGTTGTGAACGAGGTTATTGAAAGAACGTTTGCTGACACATATACTTTCTGAGTGTCGCCGAACACATTAGCATTCAGAGTATATCCAAATCCACCATCTTGAAGTCTGTAGTTAACTTCACCAGTTCTAACACCAACGTCTGTAACGCGGACTTTTCCTAAACGGCCTGTTCGATCTGACGTAACATTCAATATTTGACCGATTTCAAAATCGCTACCAGCTGTTGTTACTTCTATTGACGTTAATGATCCTACGATTCTAGGACTGCCTTCAACGACATTATCGCTACTCACTAATTCATCGGTAATAAATTGACCGCGAACATTAGATAGATATGCAACATCAATGACGTTACCGTTGTGATTGCGTCGTACCACACTTTCTACAAAAGCTCTTGCTCCCGATACAGTACCGGTTATATCTTTTCCTACAAACCCAACTGTCTTACTGCTGATAGACAATTCCAAATAAATTGGTACAGTCCATTTGCCGTCTGATGTTCTCAGAATATCATTACCAGGATAATAAACGTTTACCGCTTCATCAAAAAGCAAACGAAATACAAGACGTAGAGCTTGAATCGTTCCTTTTGTTCTGTGAATATCTAATGCGTGTTTTATAACATCGCGTTTTTGTTCTACACCAGTAAGAGACACTCCATCCAAATACATTGTTTGGAAATGAGGAAGAAATTGATCAAGGGTTGTGTCTATATCCTTAAACGATAAAAGGTTTCTTGAGTAATAAAGAGGGTTCCCGCTTGATTCTAGCCATTCATAGTAGGCTTTTACAAACGATACAAATAGAGGACCTTCTTCTCTATAGAAAGCAGGAAACTGTGTTTCTACTAAAGGAGAAATTTTTCCATACGTGTACTTCATCGTCTTATACCATTAGCCGTTACAAAAATATCCTCATCTTTTATTCGGATAATGTTATTTAACATAGCATCAATATCATGCAAATCAGTTACGGCTCTCATTTTAATATATGGTCCCTCATAGGAAGATATATTTAAACCGTTAATGAATACTGTACCGGTATCATAATCTACAGTACCGATATTAATTACAGTGACATGCTGACCGTCTTGGGTTTCTAATGAAACAAGACGCATTACTCCATTACCATCATCTTCCATTCTACATAAAACCCCATTATATGTAAAGTATGTAGAGGTCACGGCGTGGTTAGACACGTACGGATGAATGTAAGCAGAGTTCAAGATCTTTAGTTTATTATTGAACCGTACGGTAAATGGTGAAGGGCTATTCAATACAGGATTGAGAGCTTTATATGGTACTACCTCTGTGCCATTACTTAAAACACTAGTACTAACACTATCAATGCTTTCCACTAATTTGGAATATCTGAATGTAGTATTGAAGTCGTTTAAATTTTGTTCGTTGAAAACACGTACTTTAGATTTAACCGTGGATAATAGATCGTTTTCGGAAACAGTTATTGTGTTAATGTTATAAGTTACAACACTATACACTTCTAAGTTTAAGTATTCCGGATCGATGAATACCGGATCGATGGTAAGCGGGCAACGCTCTTTTAGAAATTTCTGATATACAGTTTTATTGCTTTCTGAAACTCCATCTGAGTCTACAATATCTAAAGAGACAACGACTTTGCCGTAGCGAGGTGGATCTTCTTCCTCACCCCCATAAACGTGAATGGCATTAATTTCTGGGTAAGCTAATTGTAATAACGTTTTGTAATCAGCTGCATTAACTGCACGCTCTTGGGTTTGAAAATAGCGAGGCGCGTTCTTACGAATCGATTGTGTTGTTTCATGTACGAGACCGCCAGTAGCCACGGAGACAGTTGTAATAGCAACATTATTGTGGCCATCAATTGCATCATCGGAACTAAACAGAGCACATCCGTTTGGAAGCTCTCCGTTACCTACTCCATATACAACAGAAACTGCGGCGCCATGAGAAGGAGGACGTCCTTGTGTACCGTTACCAAAAACAACTTCATACAAATCGTTCTCTGCTGATTGTAAGAAGAATACTTGAGAAGTTGAATCAATGTTTAAATATGAATTGGCTTGTGTATAAGATAAAACGTTAGAGCCATTATTTTCTGTAACATATACTCTCAGCGTGGTTGTATCAACAGTTGGATTAGAAATAATAAAACGCTGATCGCTGCTTGTTTGGTTGTATATGAACGTATCAGTCATCAATACGCCTTCTTTTATTTCAACGTTTGATACGCTAAACACACCATTACTCGATCCAGTTATAACGTGGTTGTCTGGTAATGTGAATGTATATGTGTTTGAACCAACCTTAGACGTGAACGATGTGCCACGTGGAATTGTCACCGTCGTTGTGTTGGAAGAAACAGAAGGCGTGACCGCAATGTTAATTCTAGCTGTAGCTGATCTGAAAGAGCGAGGAGTATAGTTTAATGTCTTGGCATGGGATATAACGCTATCTCTTAACTGAGCTGAATCTAAAAACATCTCACTTGCTACCATATTGAGATAGAAAGAATTGATGTATGTGTTGTAAGCCAATAGATCCAACAACACGGCCATGTTCGAACCATCAAAATCATAATCTTGAAAAGCAGCTTGGCCTGAGAGATGAGTTTTAAGAGATGACTTTAATGCATTAAAGTCTAAATTTACTAAGTTGATTGATTCGTTTGCCATTATCGAACTCTATTAAGAATTAGGTTAATTGTTATTGGTTTGGGTATGTTAACAGTTGAGAAAATCAACGTAACATTAATACGCTGCTCATCAGCTGAGGCTCCTATATTCAAAGATAATATTCTGATCCTTGGTTCGAACTTTGTAAGACAATTCTCTATATGCTCACGCATGATAGACAACGTTTCCCCGTCAGCTGGTTCAAACAGCAAGTATTTTAAATTAGCCCCTAAGTTTGGTTGATATAAGCGCTCGTCAAAATCAGTGAGAAGTAAGTTAGTTATAGCTCTTTTAATAGCAACTTCGTTTGTGGCCCGCGCCAAATCTTTCTTACCAGGATGGATATCCAATCCAACAAAAAAGTCACTATACAGCTCTGCTTTTAAAGAGGTAGTAGTGTATTTTTCAGCTGTGGTTATTGTGGTCATTTAATTTACAAATACGTTAGAAGTTGAAACAAGTAGGTGGCCGCACGTAGCAGCATCTCCAGCTCCACATACAGGCAATCCTCCTGCAAATACATTACCACTACCTATAGCCATCTTGACAGCATCGTGAGGAGTTTTGCCATGATAAGCTACAATTGTTCCAACCACAGCAATGGGTAATCCATTCACAAATACATTAGGAACTAAAGGAGTATTCAATAACCCCCCTGCTGTATCTAATCCTACACGGCCTACACTTTTTGGCATATATTGTCCTTAGAGATTACCACCAGCTGTGGCCACGTCAACAGAACTACTCGAAGATCCAGGATTGAGATATAATCCCAACAAACCAGAGATTGTGGTGGTAGTAGTTCCAGAAATAGTAACCAATCCCCCGTTTATTGTTGTTCCCAATGTTCCTGATATATTTATCAAGGGGGCAGACATTGTTATTTGCTTTTTAGACTCCATCGTAATAGCCCCATCGGATAAAATACTAGTGGTGCCGTCAACGATAATTGCCATATCTCCTCGAACCTTAATGTATCGAGCTTGCATAGAAATCTCAATATGATCTCCATTAACTTTATCTGTTCTTAATCCTGGAACCATTTCCGTATAATGACCAGCATTATGGTAAATGTGTATTCTCTCCGCTCCTGGCGTATCATCAACTTCAATTACATGGCCGCGCTCCGACTCAAATACTTTATTGAATGGATATTGAGCTCCAAAGAAAGCCCCTGGAGGAGCCTCTACGTTCTCGTCAATCCCTACTTCTAATTTAGCTTGGGATAGCTTGTTTATTCCTCGAGCCAATTTATTAACATCGTGACTTTCAAGAGATATATTTTCCGAATCCACAAAATCAGGACTAGGTTGTGGAATTCCTGGCAGCGTACCAAACACAACTGGCATTTGAGCACTTTCCCCATCAGCAAAGAAACCCACAACAGTCGTTCCTTCTCGCATGAATGTAGGAGATATTCCTTTTCCCTGATAACTAGCAGATGTTGTAGGAAGAACAACATGGGCCCACGGCAGTTCATTTGTAGGCAAAACCGTATCGCTTATATTGTGAAAGTTATGACATCTAACTCGGACACGTCCTACTTGTAGGGGGTCCATAACATCCTCTACAATACCAAAAAACCAAACAAAACCTTGTTTACCCATTTCAGCCATTTTTTTGCAACCCTCTCAATGTATCATTCATAGCACCTTTAATGCCTGTAATATGGCATTGGTACGTATTCTGCGTTCCGAATATAATATTATGTCTTATACGCGATATTAAATATGTTCCTGAAAGTGTATTGTCTACCTCAGGTATCTTCATCTCATCCGTAGGCTTATATATTGTCACGGTTAATGTTTGACCGGACGTTAAATTAGAATCCCCATACAACAACATCCGCACTTCTTGTTGTCCAAATAATCCCAAGTAAGCATTCATCTCTCCAACAGCATCCGGTAAGAAATCTGTTTGAGTACCTTCTAATTCTACACTGAAATCAGTTGGCCTGTATTCTACATAACAACGACTATTATTGAAGTCTTGCAAAAACCCATCTGTGTTAAACTCCCCAACACTTCCTAATTGAAATTTTGATTTATTTTCACTCAGGTTGAATTGTTTTCTTAATGTGAATTGTTTTGTAGTCAAATCAAAACTATAACTCGTTGTGCTGTACGTTCCTCTATCAATTTTATTAACAGAGTTGTACTTATTTTGAGGCTCGAATGATATTATATCATTGCGAATATTTCTACCCCCAACAGTATCATTATCATCAGCAGTGGGATTGGGTGAAGGAGAACCAAACGTGTGGATAACATTTTCGCTTGAGTTGCCTGCTAGCTGAAATAAACTGTTAAATGATATAAAATTATATCCACGAGAATTTCTAAAGAACGTATACGGGCTAAAAACGTTACCGGCTGGCACAGCTCTTTTCTTGCAATACTCTATAGCTTTTAAAGGAGATATCTGAGGTACAATATATCGAGCTACACTCTTTGACCCTTCGTAGTTGAATTCTTTTCCTGTATCTTTTTTAATAAAGTCGTCGTAAATTTGGCCAGCAATGCTAGCATATGTTCCTTTGTAGGACCTCGAAACAGTTTTAGCTGTATCAAAAGCTCGCTCGAGCGTTACTCCGTGCAACGAGTATCCTTGCGACTTATTATTAGTTATAATTGCGCCATTATCTTGCTGGTACAAATAAAACTGATAACTAATAATCTGACCGTCTTCAGTTTTAAAATCTATTAACAAAAACTCTTCTCCTACAAGTGGCAAAGAAGAGGCCAGTTTATTGTAATCGATAATTAACAACTCACAGTACACATAAGGTGTGTATATGTCTTCAAATATATCAATTGATAATAGATTGTTAACAATTGAATTCGTACCAAGACTGTTGTATACTTCAGCGCGCTGTATTACAACCTTGCCTGGAAAATCATTAAGCGCCATATTATCCCATTAACTCAGCTAGGTTATTTTCTGCTAGCGGCGCATACTCAGCCCCAACCAACTTAACGTGTTTCTTGCTCTCGTTTATTTGATTTTCATAATCATAATAAGACACAGCCTGCCAGTATATTAACTCTTCTGTTGGAATGTTCTGTTTTAATACAATTGGGGTATCAGTAAGAGTTGTATTAGCAATTGAATCAGCGCCTAGAATGCTTCGTGTAGTAACAAACGAGCCACTAACGTGCTGTGCCGTCATGTAAGTAGAGTTAGCCGTTATCAAAGAAGCAGAAGATGTTATAATACCATTGTCTTGTTGATATATGTCTTCTCCTTCAGTAAACGTACCATTAGTATTGTTTATCTTTAAACTAATTACTTGGTTTGTTGTTGTGGTTAAGGATAAATTTTTACGACCATACGAAATAGCTCTATCATACTCATCAACAATTGGCTCCCAATACTTCTTTAAATTCACAGTAGTATTAGCAGTTAGTAAACTATACGTATCAGGACTGATTCGTGTATCGTCTCCAAGCCAAAGGGTTTCGTAATGGTGAGTGCGAGTTTGAGCTATAGCAATTGAACCATACTTGCTGGTAATGTAGTTATTAAATTGTTCGCTACTCAGATACCAATCATAATAAGGATCAATAATATCGTTAGCAAAAAATACAAGCCACTCCAATTCCGGCTTCGAATAATACAAGAACGATAGCGTATCAGGTCTTTCCCCTTCTTTCAGAGTGTAGGGATAGAAAGCAGTTGATTGCTTTAAAACACTTTGCGCAATATTTGCGCGAGTAGTCAACGTACGACTGACTTCTTTATTCTCTCCATATTGTTGAAGAGCAAAGGTTTCAAAATAGTTTGCCATATATTAGCGGTTTGTTGTGCCTTGAGTTGAAGGTAGATTAGCAGGATCAGAAAAGTTTTGAAGATTACGAATAGTCTGATAGTCAGAATCTGATGCTGTGTGGATATCAATTTCTCGTAATGATATGCTCAACTCAATTTCAGTTGGATACCTATCAAATGAATCATCTCCTCCTCTAAAGAAAGAAGGAGAACCGGACGGAGCATAATTAACAGATACGTTATCTATCATCATTGGTTTAAATATAAACAAGTTGCTAGGCATCATTTCAATTTTTACAACATCAGGGAACGTTAGCAAAAACTTACCATTTTTTTCTGGTAAAGCGCTTGCTTGTAAATTACGGACAACTTGTTCAAGGATTTTACTTTCTTTTTCGTTGTTTGGCGATAGTCTCCAATTGAATTGGTATTTTTTCAACGCCACACCTTGGAAAGATACCGTCATATGAGGATTAGGAGCAGTACCAGTCGCTAAATCAAAAGCAGCTCCCAAACCCGGATCTACGTTTGCTGCAAGACGCCTTGCTACAGCAGTCATAAAATTAGGATCGTTTGTCAAGTCAATGAGACTTCCGACCGCAGCAGTTGCGTGTCTCATAATCTCTCCTTGGCCATTTCCAGAAGCTTGCTGTCCCCCTGGACCCATTCTAGTCATCAAATTTTCAAACGCTGCTCCCCCGAACATGCCTAACCCAACATCTTGATATGCTAGACTAATAGCATCAATTAAATTTGCAGGGAGCGGTAGCCGAATCGTTGTATGAGGAGATGATTGGCTAAGAGTTTTGTTAGCTTTATCCAGACGCTCGTAGCGATAGAGACCAAACCTAATATAATAATTTGTAGTAAGGTCGTCTGGATATACAAGCCTATGCGTTTGCCTTGCTTGTCGTTTAGTAGACGTCATAACACTAGGATCTTCAACATACGGAGAACGTAGTGCTACAGGAGGTCCAATTTTACTTGATATATCTTGACCTGCCTTACCTTGCGCAAGAGATGCAGCAGCAGCCTTACCTTGTTGGATAAGATTGGAAACATTTAACGCTACGGCCGCTGTTGCTGCTAAGTTAGGAAAACTTAGCGATGGTCGCTTGGATCCAGAACCTAATGCCACAGCAGCCAATCCCAAGCCAACTCCGGTTAAGAAAGCTGGATTGGAGACAGCTCCGGTTGCTGTAGATGTAGCTGCATCAATACCGCCAGCTACCGTTCCTCCCGTTGAGAGAGCCGTAGAAATGCCTTTTGTCACAGCAGCTACACCGACACCGGTTGCAACGACTGCTCCATATTGAACGTATTTGTTTGCCATCTAAATATTGATATGAGTTATAAAGGTTTTTTTAAGCCCAAGCATCCGAACAAGTATAAAGGTGACGCGTCAAACATTGTGTTCAGGTCTTCATGGGAATTGAAGTTTATGAACTATTTAGACGCCCACCAAGACGTCATTACTTGGTCCAGCGAGGAATTTTGTATTCCATACCGCTCTCCCGTTGACGGAGCGGTGCATCGCTATTTTCCGGATTTTTGGTTAAAACAACGTAAACCTGACGGTACCATTGAAACAGTAGTCGTTGAAATAAAGCCCAAAAAGCAAACAATGCCACCAGAACCTCAGAAAAGAAAAACCAAAAAATATATCAATGAGGTTATGACTTGGGGTGTAAATAATGCTAAGTGGCAAGCAGCTAAAAAGTTCTGCGAAAGCAAGAACTGGAAATTTGCCATATTTACCGAAAATCATTTAGGAATATCACTCAATGGCTAATATATTTGCTACTTTGTTAGACAAAGCAGCTAAACAAGGGATTACATCCACAAAGACAGAAGAAGCGAAACAATGGTTTCGGAATGAAGCCTCTTCAGTCAAACGAGCCAATCCCGCAACGATTATCCAAGATTCTCCATCTACATCTTCCAACTCTGCTATTGGTAAAATGTTTTTGTTTGGTTATTTACCAAAGCACGCCAACAAACTGCCATACTACGATAGATTCCCTTTAGTATTTCCGTTTGCCAAAACCCCAGATGGTTTTTATGGAATCAACATGCATTACTTGCCTTTGCCTATGAGAGCGGCTTTGATGGACGGGTTGTATGATTATGTGATAGAAAACAAATACGACAAAAACGTTAGATTGAAAATGACATATCAAACGCTTAGTAGTGCATCGAAACTAAGATTCTTCAAGCCATGCGTTAAACACTACCTAAATAGTCAAGTACAGACAGATATGGCACAGGTGCCAGCGAGTTTATGGGATATAGCATTATTCCTACCGCTTGAGCGTTTTACTAAAGCCTCGAAAACTCGAGTTCATGCTGATAGTCGAATGGCGATTATTCAAAGATAAAAATGGCAGATTTCAATAAAACCCTACAACAAGTAATTGGATACACCAGCCTTCTTGGCGTGCTTAATAGAAGTACTCCGAAGGAACTAAATTACAGTCAGCAAGAATATAAGAGTTTTTCCGATTCCGTTCGAGCAAACATTCGTAAGCACGGAATACAAAAAACCTCGATGGCTCATATCGTATTCACGCCCCCAAAGATCTTTGGTACTTCTTTTAAGGTGGCGGGAGCTGCAAAAATAGCATCTCTTGCAACATATAGAGCTGACACATTTACCCAGCCTGGCGTGAGTATGGCTACAACGGAAATAAAAAGATACGGCATCGGGCCCATTGAGCGCAAGCCATATCTCCCTATATTCACCGATCAACAATTTTCCTTCATTAATGATAGCGATGGTTTGATCCATAAGTTTTTTTATCTGTGGATGAATGGCATTGTTGGATTTGATGAGTTGCCGCGTGGTAACTCTTCTAACGATCTTTTTGGTAAGCTCCCTTTCGAGGTTGAGTATAAAGATCAGTACAAAACAACAATTGACATATACGTGTACAATGAAGCGCAAAGTAAAGTCGGCGTATTAAAGTTGCACAATGCTTATCCAATTTTTCTAGGGGACGTGCAGCGTGGTTGGAATGATACAAACCAGTTAGTAAGATTTCCAGTAACATTTACTTACAGCAATTGGCAATATGAAGATATACCAAGTACACTAGATCCTAAAGCATACAACAACAATACAGCAAGCAAAAACTTACAATTAGGACAATCTATATTGAAGTATGCATCTGTATTGCAAACAATCTCTTCAACAAAGAGACCACAAAATGTCAATGATATTCTAAACGTTGTCAATAGCGGTACAACATTGTTGAAAACATTATTTCCTCCGAAAGTGGAGGATAGTTACAGCGATTACTATAATAATTGGTATTATGGTAGCGGCGAATAATTATATTTGAATTTATATCCTGAAAGGTGAAATGAAATGAGTCTTCCTAAAATTAATTATCCACTATTTGATGTAGTGATCCCATCGACGGGTCAAAAAATTAAGATGCGCCCGTTCTTGGTCAAAGAAGAAAAGATTCTTCTAATGGCTCAGACAACTGGCAATTCTCAAGATATTGTATTATCAATTACACAAGTGGTTAATAATTGTATTATTGATAATGTTGATGTCAATACATTAACAACGTTTGATCTAGAGTATTTGTTTATTAAACTAAGAGCAAAATCAGTTAATAATAAAATTGATGTGTTCTACAAAGATGATGAAGATGGACAACAGTATAAGTTAGAAGTAGATCTAGATTTGATTGAGATCTCTAAAAATCCAGATCACAACAACAACGTCAAGATTAATGAGAACTTAGGATTGATTCTGTGCTATCCAAGAACGGATATGATGAATAAGTTGGCCGAAGCTAAGTCTGAGGTAGATTTGTATTTTGAAGTTGTTAAGTACTCCATTGAAAAAATATATGATGCTGACAACATATACAATGTAAGGGATTATACAGAAGAAGAGTTGGATGAATTCCTTGCTACATTAGACGTATCATCGTTTAAAGAGGTACAAAAGTTTTTAGAAACTATGCCAAAACTAAAGTATGAGACAACTTATACAAACAGTTTAGGAAACGAGAAGAAGGTGGTGTTACAAAATCTTAACGATTTTTTTATGTTGGGCTGAGTCATAATAGTATATCAAACTATTACCAGACAATGTTCAGTATGGCTCAGCACCACCACTACTCAATAAGTGAAATAGAAGATATGTTACCTTTCGAAAGAGACATCTATATCGACTTACTAAAGAATTACTTAGAACAAGAATCAGAAAAACAACAGCAACGATAAATGGCAAAACGACTAATAAACGCAATCGGCAAGGGTCTGGGTAAAACTACCGCTGACGCAGCCAAAGGAACAGCTCGACGTGCTACACGTGATGTTCCTTCCGCTAAATCATTCTACAACCTCGGAATGGGTATCGGGCCGTTTATTCGTAATACAGTACAGTCTTATGGACAAGATACTGGTGGCAGTACTGGGGATGCAAAAAGTGCTAAAGCCAGTCTTGGGTTTGCAAAAGAAAACGTAGTCAACCAAAAGAACATGGCTAGTCAGTTGAGTGCTTTGACTTCCATTATGAGCGATATTAGAAAAATATCTTTAGCTCAACTAAACTTGCAGCGCGCAACCCTTAATAAGAAGTTTGGGGATCGTTCCGATTATCTTAGTACGGAAAGTGCTTTAGAACAAAAAGGATCAAGAGCGTCCATATCCGGCACACAAGATCCTAATAAAAAAGAAGGATTGATTGGTAGCGCGTTAGGGTTTCTTGGAAACAATCCGTTAATTGCAGGTAGCTTGATGGGGTTACTAGCTCTTGCAAATGCAAAAGACATAAAACGTTTCATGGACGACTCGGGGCTTACTAAAGCTCTAAAAGAAGGAACGAAAGCTGCTGTATCAGGTATAGCGACGTTGATTAGTGATACGATCAAAAATGCAATCCTTACTGGGTTACCTAATTTATACAACAGCATGAAAAAAGACCTCCAGATGGCCTGGGAGGACTTAAAAGCAGGAAACGCAGCTGGCGTAACGACAAATGTAACCAAAGCTGCTAAACCAGTCGGCGCTCTCGCTGGAATGTATGCGGGTCTTAGATATACTCCGGGAGGTCTTCTTGGTAAGGTAGTTGGAGGAACGCTTGGCGGAATTGCAGGATATACAGGAGTTGAGCTAGGAGGAGAAGAACTAGCTGACTTACAAAGAAAAGCTGCAGCGGGCGATAAAGAGGCAATTGATACTCTACAAAAGCTTGGCGTCGGAGCTGGAGTAGCTGCTTCAGCATATGGCATCTCTAAAGTTATTAAAAATACTAAGGCAGCTGCAGTAACTCCCACAGCTGCTCCTGGGGTTACAGGCACCCCTTCTTCTGCTCCCCCAAGTCCCAAAGTAATGGAGGGCAAACCTCTAACCCAATTTGGATCTGTTGGGGAAAACAGAGAGATGGCTAAGAATAAGACATTACTTGAAAAATCCAAGGCTAGTTTCTCCAAGACATTACAATTACTCCGTAAGCTAGTTGCAAAAATAGGCATGCAACGCGTCGCCGCATACATTGCTGCAAGGTTTGCTGCAGCGGCTGCAATAGGAGCAGCAGGATTTGCTGCAGGACCAGTTGGGTTTATTACAACAGCATTAACTGTCGGGTTGACAATATACGAATTGTATAGTTTATTAAGCGATCTCGATAAAGAGTTGGAAGAAAATCCAGCCGCCGATGCATCACCATCTTCATCAACAACCACACCAGCTCAAACGCCAGCCGGATCTCTCCCTGCAACAGGAGCTGGAGCTGGCCGCGGCAATCAGGGAGGAGCAACAGCAGATCAATCAAATGGTAATCAAGCAGCTGGCAGTGATTTTACTAATCCTCTTCCAAGCGCCACTAGATCGAAAGGTAGATTTGGCGAGCAACGTAGTGATCATTTGCATAGCGGAGTTGATTTATCTGCAGAGCTGGGAGCTCCTATATTGACGGCTGGGGAAGGCGAAGTAATTGCTACAGGAGATCAAGGTAAGGGTGGCCTAGGAAAGTTTGTTACAATAAGACATCCCAACGGAATGACCAGCACATATGGTCATATGTCGTCAATTGATGTTAAGCAAGGAGACAAACTTAAAAAAGGTCAGAATATTGGAAAAGTTGGTAGTACAGGAGCTTCTGAAGGCCCCCATCTTCATATAGAAATGAAGAACCAAGCTGGCGACTTTGTTAATCCAAGAGATTATATACAGGGATTGCCAGCCTACAGCGGTACCGACAATGGAGCTAATCCGGAGGGTAGTTTAAAAACTATTCCAGGAAAAGGAGCGGTCAATGTTAGTGGGACTCAAAACGCTGCCCCTGGATCAGGAGATTTAGGAAGTACGTTTGCGTCTGCTTTTGGATTCGATCCTTCAAGGATGGGCGTTGACCTATCGAAGACTATGACAGGGGACCAGATTGCAAAGCTCAACGCATTACAGAAGGAAATGGGTGGAGGATCAGCTATGATTGCTGATGCAATAGGTAAGGTGAATCAAGCTCAACAAAGTAGAGCTCCTACTCAGCCAAGCGCGCCTCCAGCTCCAATACAGAAAACTGCTGAGACGCAATCCAAAGAAAAAGATTTCTTGTGGATGCACTATAACAATACTCCCCAATCATACTATGCAGCTTAGCCAATATCCATAATGTCAGTTCAACAAAACGTTACCAATTTCAGACAAACTCTCCGCGACCGTATTAGTGAGCTAGGAGGAGTTGCTGAACCCATACAAGTAAGTCAGGAAATAGCCCCAACCGGCTCTTCTTCTACAGATGTTGAAATATTAAACAACATTGTATCGAGCTTTACTGCGTCTCCTGAGTTTACTGGCATTGCATCTTTCCAGAACATAACAGTATCAAATTCTTTAACAGGAAACATTATTGCTGCAAGTGTAATAACTGCAACTAATGTACAATCTAATACAATCACTGCCAACGGTTCAGTTGGAGCAGCTTCCCAAGTTCTTATGTCAGGAGGAGCAAGTGGTAATTTATATTGGTCGACAATAGCTTCTCCTACAATTACCTTAGATGCAACATTAGCGAGCGGTAGTACATCTTCCCGTACAATAGGAGTCGGTAACACAACTATTACTGGCTTTGCTAATGTCACGTCAACGATCCAGGGGGGTTCTAGTCTAACAATTGCTGGTGCAGCTTCTGGCATTACTACGTTGGCTGCTGGTAATACTACTATTACCGGATTTGCAAATGTAACGTCCACTATCCAAGGTGGAGCTGGTTTAACAATCGCTGGTGTAGCATCATTCAGTAACACTGTTCAAACGACATCCTTCGGTGTAGGAACCAGTCCTTCCGGTACTGCTGGTGAGATTAGAGCTACTAATAATATTACTGCTTATTATAGTTCCGATAAACGTTTTAAAGAGAACGTCCAATCAGTAATAGATCCACTTGGTATAGTGACTGCTATCGGTAGTAAAACGTTTAACTGGACAGATGCTTACATAGATGAGCATGGAGGGGAAGATGAATACTTCCTACAGAAAGCAGACTTTGGCGTTATTGCTCAAGACGTAAAACGCGTGTTTCCACAAGCGGTACGCACTCGTTCAGATGGATCCCTGGCCGTTGATTATGGAAAGCTGGCCATACTATCCTTTGGAGCCATCGAACAACTACTAGCTCGTATTGAACAACTAGAATCTAATAAGAGCAGTTAATGGCGTTACCATCTTCCGGTGCAATAAGTCTGAGCGCTGTTAATACTGAGTTAGGTCAATCTTCTACAGCAACAATCTCAATGAACGATACGAACGTTCGTACCCTATTCGGAAGAAGTAGTGGCGCTATATCAATGAGTGATGGTTATGGAAAGAGTAGTCTTAGTGTATTCGTGGCTTTGGGCAGTACTGCCACTGCCATCTATTCAACAGATGCAGGAGTTAACTGGAATACTACAACTCTTCCGGGCGGTGCAGGTAACTGGTTTGCTGTAGCTTGGGGTGGGGGTTCCACTGGTAAGTTTTTTGCAGCAAAACAAAATACCACTCAGGCTGCATACAGCTCTGACGGACAAACATGGACTTCAGCAACCTTACCGGTTTCTAACAACTGGCGATGTGCGGCTTATGGTGGCGGCTATTGGGTTATCCTGGCTACTGGAAGTCCGACCAACAACATATTAACGAGTACCGATGGTGTCAATTGGACAGCAAGCAGTTATAACCCTCCGGGCGGTGCGTCTTTCTCATCTGTCGTATGGAGTGCCACTCAAAGTCAATTTGTCGCGATAGACTCGGGCAGAGCGGCTGCTTACACCAGCCCAACTGGGGTTACTTGGACACAATCAAGTACTCCCCCGACTAACAGCTCGTGGAATCAGGTTGCTTGGGGAACAGCTAATGGTGGTCTTTATGTTTCAGGTGCGCCAAGTGGTGAAGGTAAGTTAACTTACAGTAGTAACGGAAGTTCTTGGACAACTACTGGTAGTGGGACTCCTTTCAGCAGTCACGTGATTGCTAACATGGTTTATAATCCTACATATAACCGGTGGATAGCATTATCAGGATCAAATCTTGGTTACTGGAGCACCAATGGGACATCGTGGACTAGCGCATCAACTTCAACAGGCGGAGGACCATGGTATATGTCTGCCGCTGGTGCTGGAACTGTCGTATGCGTAGGATTTAACGCCACCATAAAAGTAGCAACTACAACTGACGGTACGGCTTGGGTAAATCGCACCACTAATATTCCAAGCCAAAACTTTTTCTGTGTTGCCTATGGACCTTCATAGGCTAGGTCGTATTAAGCCAGCATATCTCCCAATAAAAAAGCCCCTTTCGGGGCTTTCTTTTTACTCTTCAGCAGCGAGCTTCTTGAAGAAGTCCATATTATCATCGTCCTCTACGAACGACTCATCTAGAGACTTTTTAGGAGCAGGCTTTGGTGCCATTGTCTTAGCGACAGGGGCAGCAGCTGTTGCAGGCTCATCATCCCATGGTGGGGTAGTAGCTTGTGCAGCAGTTGTACGAGCAGCAGCTGGATTACCATCTAATCCAAGAGCTTTGTTTAGACGAGCTTTCAACTCATCATAAGACTTAAACTCTTTAGGAGCAACAAAAGATTCTAACGAATGCTCTTGCTTCCACAATGCTTCCAACTCTTCATCGTCATTGAATAGAGCTGTTGCTGGTTCAAACTCAGACTTATCGTAATTGCGATAGCCTTCTACATTACGAATCTTCAACTTGAAGTTTGCACCTTCCCAGAAGTCAAATGGATTGATTTTCTGTTCATCTTCAAACTCTGGGTTCATAGCGAGTTCGATCTTGTCCCAGATTTTCTTTCCATACTTGTAAAGCATTACTTTGCCTTCGTTTTCAGGATGGGCAGGATCTTTCACAACATAGATGTTGGAGATGAAAGAGAGACGGCGCTTGTATTTGCGAACCAATTCTTTGTTCGCTTCAATACCAGAGTTCCACAATTGAGAGTTGTATTCTGATACTGGATCTTTCTCACCGAGAGTGGTAAGAGACTTTTCGATATACCAGCCACCAGGACCTTGGAATCCATGATCCCAAATACGTACGTATGGTTTATCTTCACCATCAGGTGCAGGCAAGAAACGGATGATGGCATAACCATTACCGGCTTTATCTACTTCTGGTTTCCAGAATCGATTATCTTCTTGTGAACCTTGGGTGGGGGCGTTCAGTTTCTGAACTTCTGTAACGAGCTTGTCGAATTGTGACTTGCTGTTTTTCTTGAGTGAGGCAAATGATGAGCTCATGTATTTCTCCGTATAAGCGTTGTATAAAATGTATTAAATCGTCGTATCCACATTATGCATAATATAGAAGTATTTATCTTACTTCATTGTTGAGAATTTGTCAACAACAATTTGTTTTAGTTTATCCTTATCAAATTTAAGGAATGGTCTGTACTTCTTGCACTTCTTGTACACCATTGGCCAAATAACATCTTCTTCGATTTTCTTGTTCCAATGTCTAAAGAAACCACAAAGGTCATTAAGGATAACAATAGTTTCCAATGACACTTTTTTCTGCATCAATAACTTAAGCAGTAAAGGATGGTTGGATCCTTCCACTACAAGGTTATCGTTGTAACTCGGGCTGAGATTGTCAAGATCATTTGTGAACACATAGGACAACGATTCCTGACGCTTCAACCACGTCTTGTAATTGTTCTCAGCTTGCTGTTCGTTTGCTAAATCACCAACCCAAACATTAGGATTATCTTCAACAATATTAGCAAGGACAAACCTTTCGGTGTCCTTGTGCTTTGCTAGTTTATTGAAGAAGTATTTGTCATGGCGCATTTCAAAAGACTTGGCATTAGCCCTTGTCTTTCCTCCATAACGAAAGTAATCGTATGTGTCTGAATTAAAATGATTCTTCAAAGCGACATACAGTTTGTATGCCTCATAACCAGTCATATTATCGCTCTAAGTGTTGTTTAATGGATTCCGCTAGGAACACTCTTTGTCTCAAGTCCGTTGTGGAGAATGAGTGAGTTCGTTTATTATACACTATTTGAATATTATTGTCAATGCAATAATCTTTTGCAGTGAATTCTCTATCCTTATAATCAGAACCAATCACACGAACATCGATCGGCAATGTTTTGAATAGGTCTTCTAAGTCTTTCTCAGTATCGTAAATTACAACTTCGTCTACATGACGGCATCCTTTAACCTGAACTTGTCTCTCGACAATGCTCTGTACTGGTTTATTCTTAGATGCTCTATCAATAGAAGGATCAGATTGCAATCCGACAATTAAATAATCACAGTGTTGCTTTGCTTCTTCCAGCATTAGCACATGGCCAGCATGAAAAAGATCAAAAGCTCCACACGTAAACCCAACTACGGGCTTTGGTGTAAAAGGTTTCATATAGGTAGTTTTGCAGTTTTAGGAAAATACCCAAGACCCTCAGCATCAAGACGTACCCGCGCTTTCATCTTCGCATTACGTCTTATCAAGTCGGCTGCTGTTTCAATCTCAAGTCCAGTCTGACTACAGTAATATAATACTGCGTCAAGATATTCCATTCGTTTTTCCTCAGCGATTTTTTCAATCGTGACGAGAAAGTCTTGAACGTTTATAATTTCATTAATTTGATCTTCAATCATTTAAACACGACCAGTGCTAGTAAGAACGCTTGGATAAAAAATCCAACGCCAATTGTAATAATATTAAGCATGTCGCGTTGTATCAAAGATTTGATAAACATCAACAACAAGCCACCCCATGCAAACATAACAACATCAAGAGATGGCAGCTTATCTGATAGACCAATTATTAGTGAAAGGATCGATGGAATTGTAGCACAATGAATAAACACTATTGCTAGCCACCCGACAGCTTCCGATGACAGATGTGAGAACTTTTCAGCTACGAACTTCTTACACGCCATTAGAATTAAATCGAACTTTTCCATTTATCTATCCTTATAAAAAATATGTTGACCTATTTTAGTAACTCGCTCTTTGTTCCATTTTGGATTGACGTAATCCGCATGGTAGTATAGAGCCTCTTTCAAACCATCGAGTCTAAACCCCTCGAACAATACTTTCTTTGCTACAGCCTCACTCTCATCCCACATTTTAGGATGAACTGGTCTTGTCTTATATGTCGATTCACAAAACCACGAAAACTGGCAAACGACTTTATCGTAGAATATATTTCGTTGTTGTACCACACCGCAAACAGTTTCTGGAAATTTGCCACTATTCATTCTATTCATAGTGACTTGTGCCACAGCGACCTTGCCTTCAAAAGGCTCTGATGCTGCTTCCCAATAAATGTTCTGCGTCAGGCATTGCATTTGTTGCTCTTTCTCCTTGACGGACATATGAGCTGGTAGGCCTGTCATTTTAGTGTAGTTGTCCATTCTGACGTTGACTGCTGTGTTAAGTAACATAGCGACTACTAAAAGACCTACGATGAAGAAAAATCCTTTGAACATAAGTTCGAAGTTTTTAAGCATAGGCGCATAAGATGTCCTATTCATAATACCTCCTTAATTTTAAAAGCTCCAATCATTGTACCATTAAACGGCACAAAAGTCTACTGGCAGATGTTCTGCCTAGTATGTGTCTATGTACTTGGAATTTGTTTGGTACTGTTAGTACACTAGAGCTTTGTGGGTTAGTTCTGCTTTAGGGAAGCCAAAAAATCTAGCTTTCCAATCGTTCTGCGCAAATCCGATTAAAGAAGACCATTCGTCCTTCCTTGCAATCAATCGCTTTGCTGCGTCTTCCCAATCAATGGCAAAGACAAACTTCTCGATGTTTTCCTTATAGGCAGTACACTCCTGTAAAGTATTGAAATCTTGTTCGACGTGTAGTACTTCGTACATATCTTCTCCATCGAAGTAGTCGAGTGCAAGATCCAAACCCCATTTTTGTTTACACTGTAGCAACTGGCTTAGTGTTGGGACTTGGTGTTTGTAAAAAAGAAGCTGCTCTTTTGCTGCTCCCTCGAAATTGCATCTATGGAGTATGATGCAATGGTCCAATAAAAAATTATCGGACTTAACTGTCATCCATGGTTGTTGACAGCATGTGTGGTTGAGTATGTCCGTTATTGTATACCCATTAACGTAGTAGAATTCTCTTTCTACGTGTGTTAATTCAAATCCGTCTTTATCAAAGTAGTGAGAGCTTTTGGTGAACACCTTGTGTTCGTCTATTGCCCTACTACAAGTTGGATTTTCGTATACCTTTGTTTGCTTATTTACAGTAAACATAAGGTTATTTATACAAAAGGGGCTTGACGCCCCCCGATTTAGCTTTTGTCAGCTTTATCTACGAATTGTTTCAGCTTTTCAGCCTCTAGTAACAATTGTTCAGTGCTTGGAAAATCAGGCACTTCGTTCAAGGGTGCGCTAGCAATCTGTGCGTTGTGTCTTGCCACTTCGAACTGATTGTAGTACCTTTGGTTAAGTTGGTCTTGAGCCATCTTAATTAGATCGAGACGAATCTCGTATGGAGTTTTAGACATTGTGTGTCTCCTTTTTGTGTGTGTTTATAAAATGATGGTTTTATTGAGATCCATCAACTCCTCAATGTATTTAGAACGAATACTTCAAGCCAGCAGTAACGTTGCTACCGTTGAATTGATCTACTCGCTTTTGACCTATCTGATATTTATAGTCAGCAGTCAATGCTAATTGTTTAGATAGTGGGTATGATGCACCAGCACCAACAAGAGCGGTGTAGCCATCACTTGTCGTACCTTTGTTGTCTAGCCATGCACCGCCGGCTTTAACAGCAACGGTTGTGCCAGCAACTTTAGTAACATCATAGGAGCCGATCAATGACCAACGGTTTTGATCTACACCACTACGGAATGCATCAAACCCAGCTTCAATTCCAACTGCGCCAGTCTTTTGGCCAATTGTGATACCGGTGTTGTTACGATCAGTACCAGTGAATGAGCGGCCTGCGTTGATACCTACTTCGATTGCTGATGCAATGCCGGATGTAGTAAGCAAGGCAATAACTAATGCTAATTTCAATTTCATAAAAAATACCTTTTTTGTTATTAAACATAATGGCTAGTTGATTCTGTTTCCAAGTTCAACTAGCAAAACTCATGCAGTGCAATTAAGCAGCTGCTAGGAATAACTCATCGTTTGCAGTTATTAATTTTGCTTGATTTACGGTCATCGCCTACCGTGTTGCCGTCTCTGCTATCTAACCCTGTCGAAACCATGGCAGGCCCATTAGGAAGAATACTATATCCAGTTCAAGGGCACTCTTTAGAATGCGACTCATACTTGCGAACCCACTATAATACTCTTTCTGGTGGACCTGGTGGGAGTCGAACCCACGTCCAGAATTCCTTCGCTTTGAAGGGATTACAACAATATCTTTATTTATCCAGTATGATACCACAAAAACGAAAAGGGGGCAACGCCCCCTCTTGACCGTTTGTTTGAGTTATGCTGCTTCAGCAAACTCTACTGCAGTCTCGAGCGCTTTCAGTTTTAGGTTCTTATTAGCACCAAACCAAGCAGACTGTAGACGAGTATCTTGTGAGCGACCGATTTCGTGGTCGGTCAAATATGTCACAGCGTTGAATGCTTGCCACCACGAACCCTCAGCAAAGCGAGCGCCGGGTTGAGTGCCGAGTACTTCCAAAGCACGGGTAGCAGACTTGGACAACTCTTTGCGTTGTGGTCCTTTTTCCTTGTTGTATGCAATAACAGGGAACACGGCGTTGAAGTATTGTTTAGCAGTTTCTTCAGTATAGCGCTTGCTACCCAAGAATGCAGCCATCTCTTTATACTTAGCGAGCTTCTCGGTAGCGATACCAAGAGTTTGTTTTACTTCAGCCGCATTGAATTCTGTCCGGTGGTTTTTCTTTACAACGCGGTCAGATTTCTGTGAAAGCGAAAGTGTCAGAGTGTTGTTGCAGACAACGCGGATAGGAGTGAAACGAACGTCAATACACTGTCCGAACTTATGCGGGTTAGTAAACAGCAAGTATGAATCTACTTGGTCACCTTTGAACAGATCGAATGAGTCTTTCACTTTAGCCAACCCCCATACAATCTGTCCGTCCTTTAAACTTCCAGCTGTATGCATTTCCATATCACCAACGCGACAATACTCGTCGAAGAATTCGAATGCTTCGTGATTCTGGACTGGATTCCAGTCATTTGATACAACAGAGAGAATCGAATTATCAGAACTACGTGTCAGAGCGGACCAGCCGACTGATACTTGTTTGCCATCAATATTAGCAAAAGCGGGAGTTTTCTCGACTGTCCAATCAAGTCCTGCTTTCTCAAGCATCTGCGCAGGGGACAAATCAGCCGGTACTTTAGTGCCAAGACCGTGCCAAGGAACTTCGCCAGCGTATGCAATAGTTTCGATCATATGAGCCATTTTAAATATCCTTCATCAAGTTAATAAGATTAGGTGTTTTTCTCACCATGACTCTATTATAACGTTATTTTAATAAAAAGGCAACAGTTTTCTGATAATTATTTCACGCCCTGTAAAACCGCGGGTGTTTTAGTAGCGGCAATAATAAGGTCGTATTCCTCTGCTGTTAAATCCCCGATTTTTTTCCACACTTCCGCTGCCTTCAAGCACTCCTTCAGCAAAGGAGGCCGATTTTTTAGTACATGGACAGACGCAATGAATTGGTCTCGCATCCGGCTGCTCATTCGTATAGTCCTAAACGCTGTGCGTCTTGCGCGATTTGCTCAAGGATGATCTGTCCTGCTGTTAGTTGATAGAACCGACGAAGGTCATCATCGTTTCCGATAATCGAGTGGAATTTATGCAACGGATCGTAGTGGCAAACAAATCCAGCTTCTTTCGCTATTTGTACTAAATTCTCAGTAGTACAATTTTCTTTATATTGTTCCCATGTCATTTCGTTTGCTCCGCAATCATCTTATATCCTTTTGCAGTAGGATGGACACCGTCTGTAGAGAGATCTGCAATCTTGACAACACGGTCATGGTAGTCGTTTGCAATTTTGAAAACAATATCTTTGATGTTCTGCTTATTTGCAGGAACAATCCAGTATACCCTATTTCCCTTTGTCAATTGTCTGATAGCTCTCAATTCACTCTCGGTCTTAATATCTTTATAATCATTAGACCCTAAGCTAATAATAACAGTTCCAGCAACATACGGAGAATCAGATACAAACTTATTCAACCAATTATGGCTATTAATACCGCTTTGAACATATCCTACACATTCAGGCCTTGCTTTCAGCGTCCCAGCTGCAATACTATCTCCTAGTATTAGGCAATCAAGCATATTGTAACTCCGGCTCAGAACAGTGATACACGCCTTCCCTTAGCTCATAACTTGCAATATACGGCATTTTGTCGGTTCCCATTGTAACATCATCATAGAATGTCCTTAGCCTATTAGGATTCCCGTATACAGTACAGTGTACTTTATCATTAGACATAATAGCAATGTAATCTGTAGTAATATTAGTCTTAGCCATACACCCAGACCTAAATGCCCACTTTGTATTAATCTGTTCAGCAGACAAATACTTGTCCCCGATCATAGATCCACTGTAAGTAGGTTTGTAGGCAAATATAGCGATCTGACATTTCCTACCATCAATCACAACACGGTCCTTTGTTACTCTGTAGACATACATCCCCATAACACACTCTCCTTAGTTAATTTACTCACAATACAGCAAAACATTATAAAAGGCAACTTTGCGTGGTTTTCCCCGCAAAAAAATTTCAACCGGCGCTTTTATATAAAACGCAATTTGGAACCAGCCCCCCCGCAAAAAAATTTCAGACTGCGATTTAGTTAGAAACCGGATTTGGAATGAAATGGGGGGTCGTTGATTATACGTACGGCCGTTATATAAATCCGGAAACTAAAATACCCCCCCATGGGGCTTTCGCCCCCAGCGTCAGACGCCTAGTCCCATCCCTGCTAGGATGAAGTCCTGTGCCTTCTTCAGCTTACTGCTCTTAGAGTTCGTAGCGTAGATCGCAGCGATGATCTCATCCTTGCGTGGTTGCTTGCCACCGCCAGCCTGTACGACTGAGACGCAGAGAGCTTCGAACTCCGCATCGGGCATCTTGACGAATGCATCATAGAGTCCTGTCAGAGCGTCTTCTCCGAGAGTGTCGTTCTTCAGTCTAGCCTTTGATGTTGATTGTGTATTAAACATGCTTGCATTCTCCTCTGTATTTAAAACCCGGGCACGTGCACTTATTGTCTAGCACATAATATACGGCCCCCTTAGAACCCTCGACTTTTCTGCCCTCTTGTTCATCAGGCACTCTCATCAGCTCGAGGAACTTGCGTCCCCTGATGTCAAACCGAATCGGGTGTTTGAACATCTTGAATTCAGAACTCCCGTGCTTTGCAAACCCCAGCATCTTGGACTTCGAATCGTCTGTCAAATAGACGCCGTTCTTAAGACCGTCAGTCCACTGAGTCTGCTCAGCCAACATCAGCATGCGAAGATTTCCTTCGACAGGATCTTGTCTTCCACGAGCTGGTGACATGCATTGAGTGTCAATTGCATCACCAAATACAGCTGAGCTTTTTGCTCGGGAGGGAATCCCTCGATCTGGTTTGCGATCTGATCCAGAGTCGGAGTTGCAAACAAACCACTGCGGGGAATCGGATTTTCAACGACGTTGTACATAATTAAACTCCCATCTCAGAAAAAGTGACGTTTGGATCGATTGACAGCAACTCCTCAGCACAGCGAGAGAGGAACTTGACACGTGCACGAACTTGGTTGCGAGGCAACTCACCATCGCATGTCAAATTCTCAGGACTCATGTCCGCATCGATTGAATTTGCGATTGACTGACGATCCTTCGCATTCAACAAAGACAACTGCTTGCTGTTGAAAATACGACCCCATGAATTCTTACGCTCGACGTATTGTTCCAAATTTGAGATATTCATAATTAAACTCCAAAAGCCAACATGCAAAACACAAAGCCGGCACCAAACGCCAACACATAACCAACTGCCTTAAAACCGAACTCTTGAATCTTGTCCAATTTACGGTCTTTGCTGAAATCTACGTAATCCATTTTCTTTCCCTTTCGAATTAATATATCCCATTATCCCCTTTTCTGACAAAAAGGTCAACGGCCTTGGATCGCCCGCAAATAGTGGCCGGCTTCTTCTACGTCCGGATCTTGCTGATCTAGGACCGCTGCGACCATCATGTTTTGCACTACGCGAGCGTCAATACGGCCTCTGCGGGTAGGAATCTTGGCAATCCACGAGTCAATCTGATCGAGTGTATCGAACTTCCATAGGACGTCCGCGATCTCCATTTGCACGGGACTAAGTCCCTCGATTTGAATGTCATTCAATCCCATGATTTTCTATCTCCAAACAGTTCGTTGTAATCGTACCCAGCATTGTATTGCCAAAGCTCTTGTGCAGTGAGATCTACTACCCTAGGGCCAGAGTCTCCACCAACGCCACCCTTGTGAGGATCCTTTGGTCTTCCGTAGTAACTGTCTGCATTGCCACGATCAAATGGACTGCCGTGATCCATCTTAAAATAACTCATACTGCCTCCGCGTACTTTGCTTGCAATTCCGAATATTCAATTCGGGGCTCTTTACATTGAATGAATCCTTCGTAGTCAAGCTGTGATTGCTCAAACCAAGAGAGATAGTCATTAGATTCGATAGACCAATCGATGATTGAGACACGATAGTGATCGTTGGACTCCTCCACACCAGCCATCTCAACAACGACTGCATGGTCGATGTTTAATGGAACATTGGCGATCTTGAATTCTGAACCACCCTTCATCTTCCAGTACTGAGGGCACTCGCCTTCACCGTCCCAGTCGTGAGCACCGTAGTTTTCCATCAATTGTGTGCGAATAACCAACATCATAATTTTCTCCCTTTTTTCAAACTATGACCCCATTGTCCTTTATTTCCGATAAAAGGTCAACACAAAAAAAGACCCCCGCGAATGCGGGGGCTGAGAAGGCCTTGACAAATCAAGGCGGGGGAAAAAGTGGTAAATTCACCAGTCTGCCCACTGGTGCCGGATATCCCGGTCTCTCCTTGCGGATTAATCAATACGGGGTGGCCTAACCGTTCTGGAACTCCATCCAGCTTCTCACGCAATCGTCTTGCGATTAGGTTTGGTCCACATTACGCGCCAACTTGTTCCAGCACCGTCGGGTGGCTTCATGAAGTACGCTCAGGCGCGATCCGTCGATCACATTGTACCTAGCATACTCCCTACTGGAGTTGGTAACCCATATTGAAATACTCTCCACATATGCGCGCACGCATCTAGCTTTACAAGAGCACTTCAATATAGTGCCTGTCGCGTATCTCCCGATAGGCTAAGGCTTTGCGAGTTGACGAGCTCGCTCTACGTCATTTTGGTTGGAACTCAACCTGCATAGCCAACACGCCCTTATTATAGACGCGTGACTGTGTCACATCAGACTGCAGCGCAGCTTCCACTGCATCCACAACCGCTTGGGCTTCGCCCATCAACACTTTAACGATATCTTCGAATCGCATACTATTTCCTTTCCAACAAGTTGATTATCCCTGAATTAAACAATGAAGTCAACAGAGTTGAGTTCTTTTTCTTGTTGAGAGATAATTTGCAACTCTGCGTTTATCTCATCAATGAACTCATCTGACTCCAAGTACTGCTGATATTCCAGCTGAAGCTGATATGCTTCGTACTGTGGATCTTCTTCAATCGTTATCTCATCAAAAACCATCTTCGTTCCCCTTTTTCAAATTATGAATCCATTATCCCGTTTATTTGAAAAAAGGTCAACTGCTTTACACCGCAATAGACCGGCCCATTGTTTCCAGCACACGATCTACGGCCTCGTACGACTTACCACCTATGTGCCACAAATAGCGACCCATTGGCGTTTCTGGTTCCTTCCAATCATAGATCGTAGCAACCGTGCCGTCTTCGAATTCAAGATCCCACTCGCATGTGACCTTATCATGTTCAAAATTGTTCGGGCCATGATCTGGCTCACCAAAGACCTCTACGATCTCGTGGTAGTAAGCATAGAAGTCACCCTTAAAGCTCGTTCCATTAACCAACGCATCTTTACTGAATTTCATAGCCGTCCTTTTCTTTGCAGTACAAATCAACAACGTTATTAACCAACTTCAATGCATACGATCTCGAGAGACCGAATCCAACAATACCATCAACCAATTCGTCGATTGATTGGCCTTGCTCGATACCTTCCTCGATCTCGATTGCTAGTTCTGACATTTTACTCATAATTTGTCTTTTCCTCCAACCGCTCATGCGGCCACCTTGTGAATCTTCTTAGAATTATCAGCAGCCAAGCGATCATCCATCATTTCAGAAAGAATGAACTTAGCGATGTTAATATTCTTACGAGCTTGATCAAGCGCTTGATCGTGACCAAACGTCATCAGCTCTTGAGCATCTGACAAAACACCCATTGCAACCATTTCCACACCAGTCATCCGACCAGTGAAAGAGTTCATGTATTCCTTGCGGATGGTGGCTTCAGAGATACCGTAGCACTTGCTTTCGAATTCCGTCATTTCATTCCCTTTCTCATTTAACATACCCCCATTGTCCTTTTATTTTGTAAAAAGGTCAACAGGTTTATAAAACCCTGGGAAATCAAGCGTTTACGTTGAGTGTGGGCTCTAAAGTGTCAATCAACTCTCGCTCGTGCGCACGTGCTTGGTGCTGCGAGCGGAATTCGGCGAGCAAAGTCAGTTTGAAGTTGTTGAATCCCACACGGCTAATTGCTTTGGAGATTGGAAGATTCGATCCGAAACCACCTCGAGCTCGCGATTGGTGCAACTCCATTCGCTTTTCAACGTTGCCAGTCGTTCCGATATACGTCTGTGATCGGTTTTTCTGGTTTGTCAATTTATATACTGTATACATTATAATGTCCTTAATGTTAGTCTTGCAAGAATGGGGGGCCTTTGTCGATTGATTTCCCTTTGACATGGTCGTCAGAGAAGCAGCGAGACTTTGCAGGGGGATCGCCTAGCACGGGAGCCGTCATTTTAGACGCAGCAATGCACGCTGGCTTGTCGGGGAATGGTCCTTGCTGGACCTTCCCGACGAAATTCCCCTGATAATCGAACAGGGCAATCAGCAGCCAGTACTTCATTTAGAAGCTTCGCGCGCGATTGTGTGACGGCTATTGTGGAAATAAGTCGTCGCACCAGCCTTAGACATCGACAATTCGCTCATAATAGCATCGATTGCCTGAGCTTTTTGCTCAACACCGAGCTTACGAACGATCTCAATCGCCTTAGCTTGCTTAGTTCCGGCCTTAGGGGCCTTGTTTACAGTCGAACGAGCGACTTTGATACCTACAGTTTGAATACTCATAACAGATTTACGTCCTTTTTCACGTTTTACAGGAGCCGATTTCGGCTTTTCTACCACCACGGTAGTTGGTTTCTTCCCTTTATCGCCGGGGTATCCAGGATAAACGGAAGGAAATTCACGTTTTTCGTCCATCAACCAGTCATTATAGTGGTTGAGACGGTCAGTCAGCTCGGTGTTACGGGCATCTCGCTCGTTTACAACCGTTCTTTTCGAATATGTTTTCATAATAATTCCTTTTTCACTATGACCCATTGTCCATTATTTCGAACAAAAGGTCAACAATCAGTTAACCAGCATGTATTTTGCGAGGGAAGCCCAGTTACTGTTGCCAGAATTGCGGATCTTCGTCACATTAATCAACGTTCTCAACGAGATTTCCGATGCAGTATCCTTGTTTTGACGAATCAAATCCAAGCTCTCAATCTTGAAAGGCATTGGAACATCGTACATAAACTCATCTGAACGCATAATCGTCTCCATACGCTCGATCTTCTGGTCGGTAGTCATAGACAAATCGACATTCATCGCACGTGAACGTATAGCTTGGCTGATCTTATCCGAGCTCATATTCGATACAAACACGACTCCACCCTTGAATTCAAAGCTACGAGGCAGCCCATCATCATTAATACTAGTATTCCATGTGATGTAACGCTTGTCATATGAATCCAACGCACCCTTCAGCAAGTTCAATGCATCTGGATCTTTGAGAATAGAGTCACAATCATCGAATACAATAATAGAATTCTGGTTCTCAAATAGGATTCGATACAGGCCCTTCGCTGTAGAGAACCCCTTAACCACACGGAAGCAGCCACGAGGAGGAATCACTTCGCCAATTGGCAGCTCAGATACATCTTTCAATCCAGCATCGCGCAAGGCCTTCATCACAGTGAATGATTTGCCAAGGCCGCCTTCGCCCGTGATAACACAAGACGCAGTCTGCCCCTTAGCAACCATCTTAACCAACTGATCAGTGAATGTGAACCGATCATTGATTGCGAACTGCTCGACAGCCTTAGGCTTAGCAGGCATAGACTCAACCATCGCAGCAACTTTGCGCTTGAGATAGTCTTTGTTCTTAGAGCTTGCTACAACAACACCATTATTAACCGCGACGAACTGATCGCCCTCATAACGAATTTCCATATTTCCCTTTCTTTTCTCAACTTATGGATCCATTGTCCTTTATTTCGAATAAAAGGTCAACTAGGCTATTCTTCGCTATTTTCTTGTTCGTACTCTACCATCTGCTCATAGATTCCCCAGCTATCGACTAGCTCTGCAGGGACGTTGTCATAGATGTCTTCTGATGTGCAACCACCATAATCATAGTAGTCGTCACTGCCATCATTATATTCTCCAACGAATCCCATTCCTGGTTCGTAGTATTGAGCGCATACAGAGAGGCCTGGAGTATTCTGAATCGTTTCAAATACTTGCATTGGAGGAGCCCACGGACTATCAAATGCGATAGTGATTGTTGTTCCGTCTCCGTCTACATCCCAGCTCGCAGCAGTACAGTTCCATTTGCAACCATAGTGCTCGTGATTGTATGAATACCAGTCTTCATCCCTACCCGCTTCTTTTGCGTTCTTGATGAAGATATCGAAAAAGTCTTCACCCTTGCAGGCTTCCAGCTTTTCGTTGATTTCCTTAATCTGCTCTACAGACCCCGAGATCTGCAATGAATTCATACACCAATTAGGCATCTTCCGTCTCCATCAAATTTTCCAACACTTCTTGCACACGATCAGCTTCTGCTGAATAAACGACGTAGTTTCCATACTCGCGAATATAATCAGCATCAATATATTCAAAACCACCATAATAATTAAGCACTCGCTCATTACCCTTCACGATAATGATTGCATCATAATTATACCAGAACGTCCCTATGAACGCACGTGGATCCAAACCAGTCTTCTCGCGATCGCCTACTTTGCAATCGTTGTGGATGAAATCCCACATCAGCTTTTCGATTTGCTCGTCGATTTGAGTCAGCATATTATTCCTTACAGTTTAACGATGAATGCAGGACCACCCCACATATTGCCTGGAGTTGTTTTGAATTTGACGTCGAAGTTGAATGCTTCAGCAACATCCATAATTCTGTCTTTCAGCTTTGGAACATCAACGTCGCTGCGCTTGAGACTGACCTGATACACTTTAATAGTGCGAGTTCCGGTATAGTAGATGTTATTGAAGATCAATGCTGATTCGATTCCTTCATACTTAAATAGTTGACGAATCGCTGCAGCACAGCAGGATTTCATTTGAGCTCTGTTCATAATTCCCTTTCTGATTTAATATACGTCCAGTATCCCTTTTTTTAATAAAAAGGTCAACAGATCACAAAACGACCTTAAATTGCGGGTAGTGACGGATCGGAGTTCTCTCCAAATAGGATTCCCGGAATTTCGGCTTCTGGCCAAGGATCTGCTCAAACCTCCGGCAGAACGTAGTCATGTCGCAATCTTCCTCGAGATAGACAGTCTCACCCTTCATATAAGAATACCCAGTAATCGCTTGCATGATCTGCAATTCAGTCAATTCAGACTTCTTAACAGCCAACCAGCCATGGCCGGGATCTGAATGGAAGACATACGTCTTGTTCTTCATTCTGTATCTGATATCACTCTTCATCATATACTTCCTCAAATTGGTTAACCCACAGCATATCTTGCACATCGTCTTGGGACATATAAACCAAGCATGCAGTCAGCATCGTTTTTGCATCAATAAGTCCGCATTCGACAAGCTCCAAAGCTCTATCGCGAACTTCCATTCCACCAATTGCTCTTGCATTCATTATACAGCCTCCCTAAACAGTTGACGACCCTGACGCATGAATTCCATTAATTCCCTGCGAACTTCCGAAGGATATTGATCTTCATTATCGAGAATGTATTCAATCCCCTCCAGGATACCAGGCACCTGGCCAGTGCTCTTCAAATACTCAACTTCACTCATTAGATTCGAAAACATATCATTCCTTTCAAATTATGAATCCATTGTCCTTTTAATTTGTAAAAAGGTCAACAGCCTGGTTTCATGCGGTTTCTTTAGTAGTTGACTTATTTTCTGAAAAAAACGATAATAGACTCATTGGTTCGAACAGCAACGACTGGGGGTGGACGGCGAGAGCGGACTGCGTTTCCAGGTGCGCGTAGTTGTGCGGTGTTGACTTAATTTTTGGAATTTGCGATAATGGACGGTTAAGTATCTCCTTCGCTGGAGAGGGAGGTGCTATGGCTAATTCCCGCCATCGTGTAGTAGTAGTGCTGAACACCACAGTCTATCAGGGGATTCAAGGACGAGAGCACCACGTGTTCTGCGGTGTGTAGCCATGGGTAGTAATAGCCACTAGTTGATTGGCAGACTGCCAGCAGAACGGCAGTGGAGCAGCGTAGTAGCAGTGCAGCTGGGTGCAGCGGAGTCTCAGTGAGTCGCAGCAGAAAATCTGGAAAATACTGGATCCGTCTAGCACGGGAATACAGCCGTTTATAGCGACCGTTGTACTAACTGGAGTGGCATCGTGTCCTGCAGCAGGATCACAGCGTAGAGGCTTAACTGAGCTGTATAAGGCCACATCTAATCCGCTACCTTACCGCATATAAGTTTAAGTTAACGCCGGGTTTTCGTGCTTATTATCCCCTATTCTATACCATGCACATATAAGTTTAAGACGGGGTCGATATTCTATACATTTGCGGATACATCTATGACTACAACGAGTAATACATCAATGTATACAACAATTCTCTATATGTTTAATCATAATGAATCTTCTTCCCAATGTCTCTATAAAGCTATTAGCGTCTTGCTTATGGGTGAATACTCTTTCTGCTTTATTATAGATTGTTTGGTTATTCTCTATTCTCTCTAGTAGATAGATTACTTTATAGATCATTGGAAGAATCCTGATACGAATACTACTATAGCAAATATCAATATTGCTGGCCGTATTACTAGAAAGATCAGTGCTTGTTCTATGAAATCACGGTCTAAGTACTTTTTCATTTCTTTACATTACATTGATATACATGGCTTCCAACATAGAATGATTGGAGCTTTTCGCATTCTGTTGCTATCGTATTATGTGCATATATCCATCCAAATACGAATGCTAGTACTATTACAAAGATCGTTAAACCATTGGTTATTGGGTCATTCATTATTCTACTCCGAAATGTTTTTTAATCCTACTAACAATAGTAGAACCTACACCATCGTATTCATCGGCAATATCAACACATTCTTGAACAATCAACTCGGCGAACTTTTCTAGTGCATCTTCAGTAAACTCAACGCCACTTTGACCACTTTCATAGTGTATAGTGTATACACCAGCAGGGATCATGTCGGCAACTTTATCAGCCAACTGTTGAATTCTCTCGTTCATTCCACAACCCTTACATCTAAATCTGGTGCTCTGTGCATTGGATATCCGTTCATTGCTACTCTATAATAAAATCCGGTCCAACCTCTTTTGATGTTGAACCCTTCAAACGCAAGAGGACCTTCCGTGATTGTCACTCTATAATCCCTTGCTCGCTGATAATCTACAAAATACTTACCGTTCACTCTGAACAAAATATATCCTAATTTCAGAGCTTCGCTAGACTTATTCACGACGCAACGCTCTCAATTCTGCATTAAGCCTTGCAATCTCTGTCAAAATCTCACACTCTTTATCCATATTCTCATGTGGATGAGATCTCAAGCATCCCATGATTTTACTCTTAGCACTCTCACGCTGACTATCTCTTTCCTTATGGATATTGACATTGTTCACATCACCAGACAATTCAAAATTAGGTAATGTATCAACTGGCGTCACCCACATACTAGCACTAAACCCGGAACGTCTATCCTGATCATATACCCATGGCAGCAAAGCACTATTGATATTCCCTCTTATCGGATCATGTTCGACGGGCTTATAAATCTTGAACTTAACTGGTTGTTTAAAGTCAATCGATTGCATCTGCGCTTTGACCATCTTGAGCTGCTCTAATTGAGCATAGATTGGCTTGATTGCCTCATTGACGATCGCTTCTACTTGACTCTTAGTGATAGGTAGATTATCAAATGCCATCATTCAACTCCGAAATGATCATTGATCAAGTCACACGCTTTGCCACGACTAATCATATCACGCAAATAAGGCTGTAGTGCCATGTTGCATTCCAAGAGAATCAATTGAGCAAACCTTTCTGCAATCCAATTAGTATCTTTGATATCGGGTGCATCCAAATGTGCTCGCGCTAATAGACTTTTCACTAACGGATTCATATCAACAACCCTGTAATAACAAAACAAACACCGATTGCAATTAGCAAGTGGCCACAGCTCATACAACCTTACCCAACGCCATGTAAATTAACTTCTCAAGCTCTCGTTGATAGTCTTCACCAATCCTACGCTTCTGCCAGATTGATTCTAGCAATAGCTTACTATCACCAAAGTCTTCATACATCACGCCTCTATCTTCCAACTCTTGAATCAATTCATCATCTTCGAAATCGGATAATTCAACGTCAATTTCTACTTCTTTGTAAATTGTATGGTATTTCACTTGATCTCCTCTAACGTCTTACATTGCTGGCCAGTCTTTTCCCAATACCCCTGCGTTGAGCGGTATACAACTTGTTCATGGCATCTATACTTTATTGGTTGTGAAAACTCTGCTCTCGCATCATTGAACCCTAAATCATACAATGCCCATCCAACTATTGCTGTATAGACTGCCATCATTGCGATCAATGTCATTGCAAAGAAAGTATACTTCCATTTTAATTGTTCATCGCTGATCATTTGATATCATACCGGTTAAAGATCTCTTTACGGAGATTGTATGCTTGCTCTACCCTAAGTTCTGTACTATCATAACAAAACTGAGCTAAGTCTCTAATAATCAACTCAGCAAACTTACTAGTAAACGCCTCATCCAAAGATCTCGATTCCGTAATCAAATCACGCTCTTTCCACGCCTTATCAACTAATTGTTTGATCTTTTCATTCATCACTGACTCCAAAATGCTCTCTAATCCTATCACCAACCGTCTTTGTTATCCATCCACAACCAGCTGGATTCTTCTCATCTCTATCCGCTACTAATGCGGATTCGTCTATGATTAGCTTGGCAAATAGATTGTTATACTGCTCAATCCATTGCTCAACAGATAGCGTTCCTTGCGGAATACTATCCTTTGCTTGATCAGCTAATTGCTTAATCTTTTGATTCACAAAAACCCTTGCTCGTTTTGAGGTGGCTGTTGTGGAGCTGCGTCTGAGTGACGATACTGATAGATTGGCTTATCTGGAACAGTATATGGAAACGTCACCGGGACACGAGAGTCACGGCAAGTGTAATATGACTTGTACGGCTTCTCGCCATCTTCATATGGCATTGCCCATTCCCAGAACACTTTGCCATCGATATCATAACATTCACCATCCTCGTTTTTGAATACAGATGAGCGACGATTGTTCTGCCAACATCTATAACCAGCTCGCTCAGACACTTCATTCCATTCTGAGTCTTCACCAGTAAGAGGAGTTAACGGTTTAAAGTCTAACAGCTTAGTTAGAATATTAATTGCATACGAAGCAGAGAACCCCGAATGTCCTTCGTTAGCAAACTCTTGCATCATATGGAGAATGTGCTTACGCATCATTACATTCATCTCATCAGGTGAGTCTTCCGTCATCCCGATACGATCTAATTCTGCCATTGCATGTGATAGTAATGTCATTTATTAATTCCCTCTACACTTTTCATCAATAGTACCACGTGGTCGTTGGGACAAGTAGTACGATGTTGTTCGACATTCTGATATAACCTCATCCCAATCATTATACTTCGTTGCAACAGGACCAGCAGGAAGATTCTTCATACATTCATTAAATGTTTCTCTACGCAAGCATTGATCAGTCACAACAACTTTATCTGGCGGTACGCCAACAGTATTATGATCGCAGGCAGTTAGCAGTAGCGCAAGTAATATTACAAAATACTTCATTTGTCTTTCTTCCATGATTGTGCTGACCAATAGAAAGGCCACGCAACACTAGCAAAAAGAGAACCAATCGACTTTTCTAATATACCATACTCAACATAGACTTCTTGTATAGTCCAAGACGCTTTGTATGTGTTGGGAAAGTTATTGTATGCGTGGCCAAACGTAAACGGAACCATCGCAACATACAATAGGAAGTATGTAAACGGATCATTCAATAGTTTTTTCATCTTGTTCCTTCTGCTCGGTCAACTCAACATAGCGACCATATATTCTATTAGCAGACAACGGAGCTGTCATAACAAACCACTCACGAAGTTCTTCTAGTAGGTTTTCGCTTGCAATCTCTTCGAATGCTTGCTTTAATACATCACCATCAATTCGCTTCATTTAAAGTCTCTACTCTAATATTGTGAATAAAAGCATATAACAAGTATACAATCGACCCAACGAATAGACCAGTGACTGATCCATCAAAGATCGATCTGAATATTTCAAACTCAGGTTTGATTGTTGTGATTCCAAGATAATGTGGCAAAGCACACATCACAAAGGATGGTGCTGAGAATACAGCAATTGTCCTTGGCGTTCTGTAACTAATTCTATTCATTTGCTTCTCCATACTTCAACTGTATCAATCATTGCTTGTGCTCGAATAATTGCTCGTTCCTCTGCTTGCCCTTTGTCGCAATAATGCATAGGCGACGTCAAGTATCCTCTACTGTCCCGCTCATCATACCTGTAATAAGAATCGAATTGCCAGACGAACCAATTCTTGTAGTATACTTCATACTGCTTCAAATGAGCATCGAATACTACTTTAGTTTTCTTAAATAGATGTTTCATTTTCTTCAATCACTTCTCTAATACATCTTGCTTGGAACTTCTGCAACGACTTGCTGAGTCCTCGTCTGAGATTATCCTCTACAATCTCTAATTGTTCAATGAGTGCTTTGTTCTTCTCGATTAGGCTGATAATGATTTGATCCTTATCAACGACCGGAGCATTACGGTAGAATTGTTCTAGTTTATTAACATCAAGATTGGCCATCAGCAATTTATCCTCATCCACGTTTGCTTTGTAACATTATAAATTTGATACTCAACATTCTTATGATCGAAACGTAATGCACCATCAAACAACTGAGTATACTCAGTAGGACTCTGATACACACCATTGATATAAACGATAAGATCATCTTTAGGAGGAGTCCATATCTTCATTATATTCTCAGCTCTAACGATTGCTGGAGCTGCAATAATAAACCCTGAAGTCTTCAGGAATCCTCTTCTATTCATTTCGTTGGGCCACCGTATACCTGAGCTTCCAATTGAGCAATACGCTCATTTGCTGCTCGTAAGCAGCGATTAGCATCATCTAGTTGTTGTGACAATACTTTAATTGCTTCACCCATCGCTAGGATTGCTTTAGTTTCTCTTTGCTGTAACGTTTCCATACTCTCTCCTGGTAGGCAATTGGTGTAGATGTAATTGCGTTTGCGATCAAACTCTTGCTGAGCTTCGTGTGAGGCTAATTTAAATTCACCAATCATATCAACGTTCCTATAAACTTAATCATGTGGTAGATTATAGAGATTAACAATAAAAACCACAACAAGCCTGCGATCGCAATCGCTGTATACTTAAAAACGTTGACTGTATACTTAAAAACTTTATCTATAAATTCGTTCATGTAAAATCTCTCTTCATACAAGCATATTTGACATTGGGAATAAAAGGCTGAACGTTTCTCTCAGTATAACATTCTCTTCTTGAATGGAAGTAATCGAGGAAAGTGTAATCTACTGCTGATCCGGTTGCAGGATCGATTAATACTGCAATCAATACCCATTTGAATGATGTTATCATAACAAGTATCCAATCAACATTCCGAACGCAAACGCGACTAACGAAATATACAATAGCGATATCGGATACCACAAATGGTCTTCTACTATTTTGACTAACCAACTAATATCCATCATCTCGATACCCTCAGCTCTGCATTGGGATTATCTTTACAAGCATTGTAGTATTGGTGGACGAACTTAACAAGCCCCTGGTAGTGGCCCCATCCATTTGCTGGATTGAATTGATTGAAATGATCGGGATCGGATATCAGAACTCTCCACCCCGTATGCAAACACTCGACGATATCTCGTGCATAAACATACCCATACTCATCTGGTCGCCAGAGAATATCATATAGTGTTCTTCCCTCACCCACATCTACTTCTTTAGCCATAGCACCAAGATTGTGCGTGATGTTAGCACTGTACACGGAAGTGGGTTGCGTTATCATTAAATCAACATCTAAACTCATATTACAGTCACATTATTACTAGTTAAGTGAAATACCAATGCCATAAGCATTAGCACAATTACGAAATATTCAACAAGATCTCTCATGTCTACATTATCCCTCACAAATAATATAATCACAACTAGCTATTCTATATCTCAAAATCCGAGATATACTACATAATTTTGTCTTCCGCTGGAAGAAGGTTAGATACTATAGTATTATACTAGGAAAAATCTAATCCAAACTCACTAGCACTGTCTTTTAGCTGGTCAATATCCCGACAGTAATGCTCGGAAAGCAGCTTAATGTAAGCACTCACAAACCTGGGTCCGTGTTTATCTCTCTCAATAAAGTGTGCACATTCATGTATTACACTCCATTTTGTTCTACTAAACTTTGGCATACAGATCTGTTTAGTAGAATACTTTGCACATGGTGACCTTCTTGCTCTTCCGTCTGTCACTTCAACGTTCGGAACTATACTGGAAGCAAGTTGTTGGCATTGATTGAGGGTAAGGATTGTATCATCCCACTCATACTCAATCCTTTCCCACTTGTACAACTTACTTCGCTGATAGTCTCTCATGTTCTAAATTTGTTTCGCTTTTCTTGGATCGTTTGTTCTTTTAGAAGTTTTCTGGGATTGTCTGTATGATGTGAATGCTTAATGTCATTCTTCTTTTCATACAATTTTTTTGATAGTGACTTGTGTATGCGTGTTGAATGTTTCAACTTATGCTCTTCTGCTGACATAAACGCCTCCTGTTGAGATACAGTTATACTACTCACAGATCCGTGGGATCCTCATTTACTTATCATTTACGATCTCGTCCCACTTCTCCCTATGACAATGCTTAAACATATTAACGTAATATTGGAAACGACGTGGCTCATGCTCCCAACTTGGAAGAATAGGCCACTGCTCTAACATAGCATCATATAACAACTCTACTTGCCTATCGGTCACGGCATCCTCTCAGCAACGACTCTATCTCCAGTATCATCGCCGAATGTCATATTCTCTCTATGGAGAATGATTAAGTTCTTTCTTGCAAGAGACTCCATCGTTAGATACATTAACAACATACTGATACGAGCTCTAGCAACTGCAACTAACTCGAGCTCGTTTTCATACTCACTGGGTATACCTTCAGCTGCTGCTAACATTTCTGATATTAGAATCAGCTCTTCAAAATGACAATTGTCTTCATCATCAGCAATGTCAAGTAGAAGTTCGATATCTTGATCTGAAAGCTCTCTCATAAAGTCTCCTACTACAAGGTACGGATTCTTTATAATATCAATTGCCAATAAACGTGTAACAGGAAGGAACGATTTATCTTCCGCGACCTTATCAAACCTAATTGCCATACTATCTTTTTCGCTCATAACCGTTCCTTCCAAAACTTATTTTGATTTACGGGCAAAGCCTACACCACCAAACGATCCTCCAATTAGCAATGCTGCCAACCACGTATCGAATGTATACTGAATGTTTGCTATTGGGAATAATGTGTTGATACACCAGATCCACACGAACGGACCGAATGCTACAACAGCAATGACAAGTGCAATGATTGCAATTACCTTAAACATGATCAAACCTTTCTTCTATACCAAAATGTTTAGCGACGTGAATAGCGATCTGTTGCTCCACGTGCTGGGCTTGTGCTAAATCAAATGTAGTCCTTACGCCAGGATACATTGGATCCTTTTTACATACAATGATCTTGATGCACTCTTTAACTATATTCATTTCATCGTTCGTTAATTGACGCATTCCTTCTATCCTCACATGGTTGACAATAAGTATGAACCCAACCCCCACCTCTACGCTGACCTACGTTACCACACGACTCACAAGTAACACCAGTCATTGATTCGGCTAATGATACCATACCGTGAATGTATTCGTCTCCACCGGTGTAGTAGAAACGTAATGTACCAAACTTTTCTTTCACTTGATCGAGAGTTACTTGAGGACACTCATCAGGCACTTCTCTCAACTCAGCATTATGTTCGATAATCTTTTGACGGAGCTCATCGTTCCACGCACTTTGGTTATGATATATTTGATTGAACTTAGTCCAGTCAGCTGGAATCCTTTGAGCATCAATAATTGCTTGATTGTGTAAGATTGCTCTTTCTCTTTGTCCGTTTCTCCAATCGATATGATGTTGGATGTTGCCCATCAATTGATCTAAGATGTTGAACCAACCATCTCCACAATCGAATCCCCAGCACATAGCAGTCTCAGTCATCGGCTTATTGCGGTTGATCATCATCTTAGGATACTTCTCACATAGAAGTTTATCTAAATCTTTATTCATTTACCCTCCATAATAATTATTAATCAATAGGTCCATTGCTTTAATCAGCTTCTTATTGAGGACCACATCTTCCGGATGCAACCAGTACCCAGTAGGATTATTGTCATCCCTTGGATTGGCTTCCCACTGATCTAATTCTGATTGAAGGTATCTACGAGATTCGATCAGATTTGCTTTTGTAATACCATCAGCAACTTCAAACGGGATTGTTAGTTCTTTTACCATATCAGTGTGAATATATTGGTTGTGTGTCGTATTGTTTGGTCTGTATCGTACTTAGCAGTTTGTGATAATCATCTTCCATACCAGTGTCCCTACATGCCCAAATCAAACGAGCATTAATAATAGCAGCAAGAGATAAGGGGGATATTTGATGCTTAATCGAAAACGCCGCTAAAATATCGTCCATCTCCCGTGTAATTACCATTAACTCATTATCGGTCATAAAACTCTCCTTTTCGTACAATTATACACAACAAATACAATAAAATCAACACTGATAAATAGTAGCATGAATACTCTAAAAGAATTGAAATTACTCGCTAGAATGCAAGCTGCTCAAGGTATTGAGGACGAAGACCTTTTAGGACGAATAGCAATCGAGGAGCAAAAAATTGAGCAGCAACAGCTTGCTGAACAGGCTGTTAGTGAGTCTCGTAAAAATGCATTTCAATCAATGTTCGCTGACCTTTCTAAGGACATCGGCAAGTTATTAGCAGATGAGAAGAAAAAGACTGAAGAAGAACAGCAACTCCTCGATCGGTTTGCTACTGTGCTCAATCGAATAGATGAGATAAAAGAAACACAACCGGAAGCAATCCTTGAAGCAGAGCCTGTTGTAGAGCCAGAACAAGTAATAGAAGAAGTTGTTGTTGAGAAATCAGCGATCCTTGCTCCTGCTGAGACTCCTTCGCTTGCTGCTGTTGCTGCTAAACAAATTAAGGCAGAAGCTCCCCCATCAATGTTTGTTCAGCCTGATCCTCCAGTGGTTAGTAGGGATATTAAAGACATTCAACAAAAATTAAAATTGTTGGAGGGTTGGGTTAGTAAGATATCAATGGCTGGACCAGGTGGCGGTGAAGTTAATCTTAGATACTTAGATGATGTTGCAAGAGAAACTATTTCTGATGGTTTATATCTGAGATACAATGCACCAACTAAAAAGTTTATATTTGATCATGGCCATCAGAATGCTTTTTATGGAGCTTTTGAAAGCACTTTAACTCAAACATGCAATCCGTCTACAGCAACCGCTTTAACATATAATCAAGTTGATTTTTCTTATGGAGTTACAATTGCTAATAACAGTCAGGTTGTTATTGAACATCCTGGATTGTATAACGCTCAATTCAGTGTACAGTTAACAAATTCTGGTACCCAAATCGATACGGTTTTTATATGGCTACGTCAAAACGGTGTAGATGTTGCAGGATCGGCTGGTAGAATTGACGTTCCATCTTCACATGGTGGAAATCCAGGTTCTTCATTAATAGGTTGGAATTTTTATATCAACACGACAACCCCTAATGAGTATTTTGAGTTTATGTGGTTTACGCCCGATGAAGTCCACATTACCATACCTACACTACCAGCTCAGAATGCGGTAAGCGGATCCTCTCCATACATTCCCGGCACTGCATCGGTTGTATTAACAGTTTCGCCTGTAAAGATAAATTGACAGATCAATAAACAACTAAGAACACACCTTAGGACCGTTAATCTTTTACGGTGTGTATAATGGAGGCCCCTGCCAACTACATCGCTTAACGCCATTAGCGAGGACATAAGTGGGGCACTAATTATCATAAATAACACCATGGACATACAAACTCGCAAAAAAATATCCCGTGCAATGAAGGGAAAATCCAATTTTGAAGGGCATAGACACACGCATGCTTCTAAGATTGCTATTGCTTTTTCTCAAGAAGGTCATAAAAACGCTAAGGATCATAAGTGGGCTGTTGATAAAGAGACAGGGAAAGAAACTCGCGTAAAACCTGGCGCCAATCTTCCTAGAGGAAATAAGTGGGGTCGGACAGCTGGGTTTAGAGAATGGATCAAAGAGGAAGTGTTGTTGGAGAAGAAAAAAGTTGCAGATGCTGTAGAAGACTTTGTGCAGTTTGCAAAAGGTACTCTCAATTTAGATACGCTTCCGCAGATTGATCTCAACTATGATTTAGAGGCGGCAGAGAAGTTTGGCGCATTCGGTGGATACTATCCGGAAGAACAACGCATCGAATTAAACGTTGCTGGTAGACATACAATGGATATTCTTCGCACACTCGCTCACGAACTCGTTCATTACCGTCAAGGAACACTAGAGCCATTACCAGAAGATGCTGGTGATACTGGTTCTCCATATGAGAACGAAGCAAATGCATTGGCCGGGGTTATGATGAGAGAGTATGGCCAACGCAATACTCATATGTTCAGTGAAGAGGTTGTTGTACAAGAAGCAAAAGCAACAAAGTGTGGAAGATGCGGAACAACCCACGTTCCCCCTAAGTTTGGTGGTAAGTGTCCTGCTCTTAATGAAGATCTTCGTAAATGGTTCAAAGAAAAATGGGTCCGTATGGATACAAAAGGAAACATTAAAGGGGATTGTGCAAGAGAGCCAGGAGAGGGCAAACCAAAATGTTTACCTCAATCAAAAGCCCAGTCGATGAATAAACAAGATCGTGCTGCAGCTGCAAGACGCAAGCGTAGAGAAGATCCAGTTGCAGATAGAGCTGGTAAAGGAAATAAACCAATCAACGTTGCAACAGAAGAAAAACAAACATCTGAATTAATCAAACAAAGTCATAGCAAAAGAGGTGCACCTGGTACCCTTAAGGCAAAGATTGATGGACCAATCACTTTGGCTAAAGTAAAAGCATTAAAAAATAAAGCCAGCGCTACAACGTTGGATAAAAAACAAGCTAACTTTTTTATTAATATGCACTCAGAAGCCAAAAACTTTAAACAACAAGCAGCTATAGCTATAGCAATGAAAAAAGCTGGCAAAAAACCAAAAAACGAACAAACTAGTTTGGGTGAAAGTAATAAACCAACTAATCCTGAATTGTGGTCAAAAGCTAAATCGCTTGCTCGATCTAAATTTGATGTATATCCTTCCGCATATGCAAATGGCTGGGCTGCAAAGTGGTATAAGTCAAAAGGTGGTGGTTGGAAGTCAGTCAGCGAAGGCAATAATTCTTCAAACAGACTTGAAGGCACTGCTAGTCTAGCTCAAACATATAGTAAAGATACTCCAGGACAAAAAATGAAAACACTTAAACAACTAAAAGAGATGATCGGTCGCAAAGTAAGATGTGACAATTGCGACGGATGGATGGCCAAGGGTGAGAAGCACAGCTGCACAGTAAAGGAAGCGCGTATGAGTGCTGCTTTAAAACTACAACGTGCATTCCAAAGAGAGCAAGAAAAGTCTGCAGCATCGCGCGCACGTGCTGAGAAGTTACTAGGTCAAACCCCTACTCCCCCAGCTCCTAAAAAATAATGTATGTACAGGATATTTCTTCAGTCTAAGAGACTGATCGTCGTTGAGTCGACAGAAAAAGAGTTTAGACAGAAGTATCCCGGCCAATACGAGCTTATCCAATCAGTTGCTGAGTATGATAACCTCGAGAAGGTGATCGAGCGTTTAGCGAAGGATTATAAAGCCCAAGACGTAGTAAGAGACTACAAAGAACTCAAACGTTGGGGATGGAAATATTTTACGGAAGAGATTCGCCGTAAATGTATCGAAGCTAGGATTGGTAAGCCTAGACCACTAGAATCAAATGCCAAAGTCTCTGCGACTATGAAAGGCAAATCAAACTTCGAAGGAAGACGTCATAATCAAATTACAAAGATTATGATCGCATCTAGCCGATTTGGCAAATCCAATATCAAAAAAGGACAACGTTGGTGTCACCATCCCGAGACAGGGAAAGAGTTACGTTGCTTCGAAGAACAAAAACCAGCAGGGTTTAGATGGGGAAGAAGTCCTGAGTTTAAAGACTATATCAATTCAGCCAAGCGTATTCGTTTGCTTGTTGATACGGAGACTTAGGTCTCTCGTTTCTGCTACAAGTCTATTATCAATCGTTTTGATTTTCTGCTCTAGTCTGATTACTCTAATCAGCAGATAACCGATTGCTACTACTAACAATGTAACAGTCGTACCCCAACCAGCAATGATGCTGTAAGTCCATAACCAAAGGTCTGATACGTTGGATGTTAGGAATGTAATTGGGTTCATTTCGGAGAGAATGGCCAAACAGTTGAAGGATCAGGACGTGGTTTCAATTCAATGTTTTCTTCAATAACGTTGCCATCACTATCACAACGATCTACTCTGTATGGACCAAGGATTTCAATATAATCCTCTTCGACTTGCCACTTGTGATCACCTTCGAATAACCAACCCATTCCGCATCGGTTATCCTCATCGCCTTCTAGATAGCACTTCTTGATCTCTTCCTGTTCTTCTTCGCTAATATCATCACTGAATTCGAACCAACAAGAACATTGATCGTCTAAGTCACTACCCCATCCCGTTGATGGTGAGCAATGGACTGTATTATCTTCTTTATAGGGAATAGAGTCTTCATACTCATCTAGCCACCCCTGACCCCAACGATACCCATCATCGACAGTAAATGTGCTCGTCGTGCCATCATCGTTTTCGCGATACATCTCGACTTTATAGGAGATACTTTTCTTCTCTAATGGGGTAACTTTAAGTAATGACATCATGTCTCCAAATAATCAAGAAATGCGGTACCGACTTGCTTGCCAGCTCTGAAAGCGTCTTTTATAAACACCCACAATGCACCTAATATAACAATTGGCAATGCAATTACCAAACAGATATAAGTTACAATTCTTTTCATTCCAAATCCAAGTTAGTATACTTCTTTAGCTTTTGATACTTTTCTTCATAATAGCTCTCAGCCTTAGTCAGCGAGAACATATCGAACTGATGCATAATATCAAGAATACAAAATAGATCCCCAATTTCCTTTTCCAAATGAAAGTGGTTATCTTTCTCTCCAAACCGAATGCATTTACTTGCGGCTTGAATTACTTCAGCACACTCTTCTTGCAATAGTTGCAGGAGCTCGTGCTCAGCGGTCATGTTGTGTTTCGTCGGATTAATTTTCGGCATTCTTCTCTCACCTTTGGTGGCATGTCAGGACTAATCTCAGCCCATGTACAGTTATAGTATACACCACCTCTGTTGTCAGAGTCAACAGCAGCGGTTAAAGTAAAAACAAGGATAAAAACCATAAGCATATATGCCCCACCAAATATGATGAAGGATCCTGCGATCTTTATCCATCTCATAGAAACCCGACTTTTCTAGAGATTGTTTTGTTTGTGTGTTGTTGAACTTCGCCATTGAAGATCTCAGCAATAGAATAAGTTTCTTTTGTCAGCTTAGTGGGATCAATATTAACTTTCTTCGCCAATGTAACAGCTTGATCCTTAGTGAGGTTATCAAAATGCAAGATATCAAAACAACGACCAGGTCTCACTAATGCAGAATCAACATCACGGATCGATGGTAGGTTAGTAGAGAATACCAACTTCTTACCCTTCGTAGTGACAAGTCCGTCTCCTACGTTAAGGAAGCGATGCATCATGGAGTTACCATCACTACGAGCTTTCAAGAATGTATCAGCATCTTCCATTACCATTACGTTTGCTTCACCTTCAATGAATTGTGCGAATACATAATCCTTTTCCAAAATTGTAGCATCGTATGTAACGACTGCGCTTGACTTGGTGTGTTGTAACAAACCACGAATGAATGTAGTCTTACCAGTACCGGGTGGTCCGATCAACAGTAAGATAGAAGCATCAGAGTTTAGATAACGATCGTAGTAGTCTTCAATAGACTCTTCTCCAAGGAAAGGATACATCTCCGACGTCGGAACTCTATCAGTACGTAACGGTACGTTTACAGAGGAGCCATCTGATGAGTACATCCATTCAATATAAGACTCTGCAATCTCAAACTTTTCAGCACAGTATCCAACGAAAGTATCAATCTCTTCGCGAGTGCCATATACTTTAATCGAGATAGCGTTAGCGTTAAGCTCGCAAGACATCCAAGATTTTGTTCCACGACCAATCACAAGCATACCGCTTGAAGAGTAGTGTGTAATCTGATAGCTTTTTTCGTCTCCGAATGTATCCTTGACGAACTCCATCCATTGTTGTTTAGTTGCAAGAAGAGTTACTTCTTCCATCAATGTGTTCTTGCCAACACGTTCAAACATAAGTTTGGTAGTGATGTGATCGGATACATCTGATGATGCTAGAAAAAATTCGTTTGTGTTAGATGACATCGGTTCTTCCTGCCACGTCCATGATTTTAAAAATTGCTTTGATCGTCTTCTACGACGAAGGCTTCTATACGATCTAGTGGGGCGAGGGATTCGTCCTTCACTTAGAATACTAGCAAGGGCTTTATTAACATACTTTACTATATCTGACACTGATCACCGCTCGCTTTTTTTTCATTTGCAAACTCTTCTTCAATGTTCGCTCTTAGCAGGCTTTCATAATCTTCCAAAAGGTCGTAATCGGAGTAATCCTCATAGAATTCTCGCTCTTCTCCGCCAATAGAAGCGATTCTATCAATCAATTGATCTCTTAATGCTTTCATTGCCATATCCTATGATCTTCTGCGACATGCTCCAGACCATCATACTCCGAAATATGCCACTGAACATCGTCTGGTATATGTATGATTGCAATCTCAGCCGCAAAGCCCCATGCTCTGTTGCCCATCTCTTCCAATACGGTAATCAGATCATAATCATTACGGTCCTTGGTGAACTCCTCCGGAGACAGATAGTGTTCTTCTTCTCCAACATGGCCAGCCCGGTAATACGTATTGCCCATGAACCTCGATTCGTTTTTCACAAACTCGAATAAAATACCCTTACGCTTTAGTAGTTCTTCGAACCCTTCATCCGATAAACCAAAACCACCAAAACATCTGTTTATTGCTACTTTCATTTTTATTCTGCAATTGTAATTTTAAACATCTTGTTGATGATCTTTTCTCTCATCATCTCGGGAATAGATGTATGGGGTTGTTCTAAAACAAACGGACACCCATTACCACCCCACGACCAAGTTTGAAAAAAGTTCTTTGCAATCTTCAAGTCGTTTCTCGAGCTGACATCAAAATGTCTTTTTGGTTTAGCATGAACTTCTAAAATCATATTATCCTCTCCGCATTTTTGAAACATCGTGAGCAGATTCGCTACTAAAGATAGGAACGAGATTGGACTTATGCATTGCTGCAATTCCAATCATCTGATCGCCGGTATATACTGGACGCGCAGTCTTCGTTGCCACAGCAGCACCACTGTTCAATGATTTGTGTTGTTTATGATCAAGCGCACCAGGTCGTAGAGACATTAGCTTTGGTTCGGCCCATGTCTTAACGATTTGTTGAGTACGACCTCTATTTTCATTAAGGCCATACTTCTCTTTATACAACTCCCAAGCATCTTTCTGCTTCTGCTTTTGCTTGCGAGTCTTTTTCGAACGTGTACTTAAATATATGATACTCATATTGATCCTTTAAATATTTAACACATTATAGGTCTGTTAATTGTTATGGACAGCAATCACCCTACTGCCGTTTGCTTTTATCGTCTAAACTTTATACAAGGACACCGGCCGATGCTAACCTTGCTTTCCGTTTAGTACAACTGTATTACGTGTGTTTCGAACCAGGGACGTCATTGACAGTGCATTATCCAAGTGGACACAGGATTTTTCCAATTAACAGACCTATAACCCCTAACAAAAGGGCCATAGGAAAATGCTTACTTAAATACGCGCGATACGTAGTAATAAGCGTTGGCAAACGTAATGCCAAGTTCCATCTGAATCAGCTTAGCGACATCGCTAGGCTTCTTATCACGGTTAGCCTCAAAAATCTCCAAGGCTTTGGCTTTCTTATCGCCACCACGTTTAGACGTTGCAGTTGCTTCCACAGTACTCTCCTTCATAACAAAACAATAGGGATGGTTTACCTTCATATTAGCGAGCTTCTCATTTGCCTTGGTAAGGGCAAACTCCGGTATATACTCCTCACGTTGTAGTATTGCTTGCTCAATTAGACATTTTGCAATGATTTGTGCATCGATACTATCACGTATAGGCTTACAACCTAACGCACTAATAATCTGATTGGACGTGACAAATGGATCGGGTGCTTCAGAGATAGCCAAACTAACATTCTGGATTGCTCGGTTGATGGAGCCATTCGGATTGATATCGTACTTCTTGAACACACTTTGAATATTAACCATTCGGTAAATCCTCTATCAGATAAGGTAGAGTCTATTTTACACAACCTTTGAGCAAATGTCAACAGGCTATAACTAGTTAATTTTAAAGTGCTTTTTCGAACAGATCGTCTGTCCTTACACCTTTGGGGAGGGGATTGTTTTCAGCGTACTGTCCAAAAGTATACTTGACCTTTTCTCTGTACTCTGAAGTTTGTTTGAGGAACAACTGATACTTGCTCTCTCCTTCTTCCACAGCAATTACGATAGCAATTTGTGGAATTACAATTGGTCTGAGATCTTTGTACACTTCTTCTAGCATAATTGCATATGCTGTTGATTGTAAGAAGTAGTCCTCAATCCAATCTTCTCTCTTATTTGTCGTTGCTGACTTAAAGTCGACAATTGTATTGACACCCATGAACCGACAGAACATATCTGTACGGCCGGCTGTCTTTAGCGTATGAGAGAATAACGCTAGTTCGTTACCATATATTACATCAACGTGTTCGTCTAGAACGGGTTGGATGTTCTTGAACAACTCAACACTAAGAGGCATCCTCTTTTGGAGGTATGTGTTTTTGTTTAACAGATAGTCTTCACAGATGTTGTGCAGTTCAGTTCCGCGACCTGATGCTCTACGAGAAATCCTATTTGCTTCTGCTTCACCGACCTTATTACGCCAACGTTGAAGTCCGGCTTTCTTTTCTTCGTTACTACTAAGGACAGATGTTACGGATGGATAGAGAGCGCCATCTGGTGTCCAGTAGTAGCGCTTCCCGTCGATCGTGGTTGATTCAAGATCTATTTGTGGTAGATCTTGACGCTCAAACAATTTACGGTTTTGAGTCTTCGAGTTGAATCTTTGCAAGGATATAATCTTTCACTAAACTACTACGAACAATATCATTAGTTGTAAACTCGATTCGCGTGAACGCTGACATTAAAGCAGCGACTTCAAAAAACTTGAGCAAACCGGATTTATCATCTCTCTTTTTCAAATCACACTGTCTATAATCCCCACACCATATGATCTTTGAGCGATGACCAACACGAGTCATAACTGTATCAATTTCTTCATATGTCATGTTCTGCATCTCGTCGACAATAATAATAGCATCATCAAATGTCATACCGCGAATAAACGAGGTCGATATGAATTCAATATGATGCTGCTCTTCTAATCTTTGATATGCATCTCTTCTACCAAACAATGTATCGCAAATCTGCATATACGGCTGTCTGTAAATCTCTAACTTACCTTCTATGTCGCCTGGAAGGTGACCAATTTCTCTGCCTTGTACAGCAGATCTAACAATAATAACTTTATCGAAAGGATTACCCTTATCTAATACCTCTTCTAGTGCTTTATAAAGTGCTATAAAGCTCTTTCCCGTTCCTGCTACACCATGCAACGCTATAAAATAGTCGCCGCGCTTATATGCATCATAAAACTTCTTTTGGTTATCAGTTAGCGGACCAAACGTTTTCATGTGGTCCAACTTTATTTTCAATGGCAAATGTTGTTTTGATGGTTGCTCAGTTTGTTGTGTGTCTGATGTGTTTACTACGTGCAATGCACTTGAGCGTTTGCTAGCCATTTTTCTCCTACCGATTTGGGTTAGTTGTTGTTATTCAGAGCTCCTCCATTTACGGATTGCTCTCTCGGTCTGCACTTGCTTAATCGATCTCTTTCCGTGAGTTTCTGCTAACGGAGAACTTGGATGTGCTTCAGAGATTTTAGATAATACGTCTTTGAATCCACTATCCAACTTTCCGGTAATAGACACACCTGAGACAATGTTAGGCGCCTCGATCACTCTTATGTGGTCGGGGTTTGCTTCTTTATACTTGTCTAGTTCGCTGATGCGCATCATAATATCAAATACTTCATCAGTCTTTGTGTCACGGAAACAATAGATTGGCATTTACTTCTTAGTTGTACGTGGTTTACGTGCTGTAGTAGTCTTTGCTGGTGCAGCTTTCTTAGCAACAGTTTTCTTAGCAGCTGGTTTCTTGGCGGCTTCGACTACTGGTGCTGGGGCTGGCTCAGGTGTTGGTTCCGGTGTTAGAACTTCAGCTACCTTTGGTGAAAATGATTTGTATACAAGAAATCCAATTCCTGCTACGATTGCTAAAATTACAATTAGTTCCATTTTAAGTCTCCTTATTAATAATTGTCATCCATGATGACTTTCCAATCTTTACGCCTTATAGCTTTATCTATGGCGTTGTTAGCTTTCGCTAATTGCTGCGTTTTTGCTTTCTTAGACAAATGGTGACTATCGTCTCCGAAGTCTTTAAAAGATCTGTGTGTTTTTTTCGTTTTATGAAGTTGTTCGCTCTTCATCGTTACTCTGCTCCGCGATAAGACCTGGGAATGCTTCCTTAACTAGTTTAGCTGTGATTCCTTTGTATGGAATCTTCTTGTCCTTAATAGCAACAAGGATCGCTGCATCACTTGGATGTATTGATTCTAATAGTTCTATGTAAAGAGCTTCTCTACGCAACTTAGTAAGGTTAGGATTGCCACCCTTAACAAAGAGATACAAACGACGTACCTCCGACATTAAGCGTAGCTCTTGGGCAGGGTATGGGCATTCCTTGAATGGTGGAGCACCTTCTGGAAGATCCCATACAATTGTTGGGTCATATGCATATCGCAGAATCGTATGCAACGCTGGGTTTTGATTTTGACGGAGAAAGTTAATTTTATCTTCCGTCGATTTGAGAGCTGATGCTTGCTCTAGTATTTGAAATATACCTAATCTCATATTAAAATTCACCAATATTTTCAGTCAAGGTTTTGAGTTTGAACTTCTTAAAATACTCAGCCAACTTGTCTTTCGATTTATTAGCTTCGCTATGATACTTCTCTAAAATAGAATTCTTTAGTTCTTCAGGAATCATGTGGAGGTCAATTAAACGCTCGTTTCGTTTAAAGTTGTTCAGTTGATCTTGTGGGAGTACTTTAGACAAATCGGCGATGTTAGTGAGATGCTCGATTCGCTTTGCTGGCAAAGGCTTTTGACGTTCACCTTCGATGATGCATGTATCGGATGACATGATGTTAGGAATGCCATCCCCTCTATCACCTTTGAGAATGTGCTCACGTAAGTATTTGTGAGGGTTAGCGTTCTTAATTTGCTTTTTAAGAACAGGGTTATACTGCTCAACGTTTCCATACACTTGTAATTGTACAAAATCTTTATCACCTGATAAGATTAATATTCTTTCACTTGACTGTAGGATGGTTCCATACTCAATACATAGTGTTGCTATAATGTCGTCTGCTTCAGCACCTTCGACTTGCAACACCCTGTATGGTGAGTATTGTTTCAACTCATCCCTAATCTTATTTAGACAATTAAAGATTTGATTCCAGTCAATTTCCGACTGTTCTCGTGCCTTTTTACGGTTAGCTTTATAGTATGGAAATACTTGCTTACGCCAGTACTTTTTATCATCACAGGCAATAATAATCTCACCATAATCAGCAAAGTTTTTACGGAACGAACGAATGCTATTCAGCACCATATGTCTGAATATATCCTCTTCAATCACAGTATTAGTGTGATTACCAAGCTGAGCCATAATATTGGCGATCATCACTTGGTTGATGTCTATGATAATCATTCGGTTATTGTAATTAAATTACGCTAATTAGTCAACAGTTTTTTCAGGTAACTTAATATTATGGTCTTCTAATATTCCACTAAGTAGTGCATTCCATTGGTGTGTGCGGTATTGCCAGCTGTAAAATACATCAGCATATGATTTTTGTCCAGCGAGTCGTGTTTGTACAGCATCCGTCCAATAATTTTCAATAGCCATTGCTAAGTGGTTGATCAATGTAACTGCATGATCACGTTTGTCTTGTGTCCATTGGTACATCCAAGTCCAGTTTGCTGCTGTCTCGTATAATGCCCCGTAGTTAGGATGAATACACAAACAACCAGCACTCATTGCTTCCATCAATGCCATGCACGATGTCTCTAGCCAAATAGAAGGATATGCTTGGATATGTGCTTCCGCTAATGCAGCCCTTACAACATCATTCGGTTGATAACCGTGATAATTGATCTTAGGATGCTCTTCACAGAATTTGAATAGGTCTTTGTATGGCTCATCTCGGTCAGCCCATCCATACGCTTTAAACGAAGAGAATACGTCTAGTTCAATGTTGTCATATCGTTCGCACAACTTATCAAACACAGGAACGAGAATCTCCAATCCACGATGTGGAGTAGTGTTGTAGATAATTTTGATTTTGTCTTTAGACTTATCTTTTGTATAGATTGGTTCGATTGCATTTTGCAATACAACTGCCTTATACCAAGGAAGTCCATAGTGTTGTTGGTATTGTTGGAATTGCCAGTTAGAGACAAAGATTAGTTTCTCAAACTTATTCCATCCACCATTAGCGAGGTGTTGGGATTCTGGATCACCAGGAAGGTCGTGTAGCCAGTATAGTTCCAGCTTACCAGGGCTAGTTCCGCGGAAGCGGCTAGCGGTAATGTGGAAGTGGTCGAGTAGTTGAGGATCGATACGGTCTTGCAAACCGTACTTCATCATCTCAGTACCACCCATTGCGTTTTTACTTAGTTCATCTGTCGCGATTGGCATATTATCTCACAAATCAAATTGAATAGCTGATACACTATCTAGGCGGAAAGATCTCCACGCACTCTTTTCAAGATCCCAAACGGCCATAGTATCGGAATTTTCTTC
>Ga0222712_10000199_pt1 | contig 86563 bp, 90 predicted proteins | sample C33_657DmetaG_FD_165043 | JGI IMG/M metagenome (GOLD analysis project Ga0222712, IMG submission 165043) | Estuarine water microbial communities from San Francisco Bay, California, United States - C33_657D | ecosystem: Environmental > Aquatic > Marine > Unclassified | place: USA: California... | reverse complement strand
GGCGGCTATGGTTATGTGAGCGACTTTCCGCTCGAACGGATTTACCGTGATGTGCGGGTCTGCCAGATTTATGAGGGCACCAGCGACATCCAGAAAATCATCATCCAGCGCGCGCTGGCATGATGGGGGTTTTGACAGGAGACATTCATGCCGATCACCAAGGGATTTCAGCAACTCGTCGATGAGGCCATGGCCCAGGTCACCACCTATAGCGTGGAGCAGGTGCGGGCGCGGCTGGCCGATGGCCGTATGCAGATCGTCGATATCCGCGACCCCCGCGAACTCGAGCGCGAGGGCACCGTGCCCGGCGCCCTGCTGGCCCCGCGTGGCATGCTTGAATTCTGGGTCGACCCGGCCTCGCCCTATCACAAGCCGGTCTTTGCCGATGAGTCCAAGGAGTTTGTGCTGTTTTGCGGCGCCGGCTGGCGCAGCGCGCTCGCTACCAAGACGCTGCAGGATATGGGCATGCGCAATGTGGCCCATATCGACGGCGGCTTTGCAGCCTGGAAGAAAGAAAGTGCGCCGGTGGTCACGCTCGACGAGCACAAGAAAGAAAGCGCGTTGCGCAAGGGTTAAGCCACATGGCTGCCCAAGCCGATTGCCCCTGCGGCAGCACCGATGCGCGCGGCCGGGTGCTGCCCCTGGCTCAGTGCTGTGGGCCGCTTCTGGCGGGTGAGCCCGCCCCCAGCGCAGAGCGCTTGATGCGATCGCGCTACAGCGCCTTTGTGCTGGCACGGCTGGATTACCTTTTGGCGAGCTGGCATGCCAGCGCACGACCGGCGCAGTTCGAGCTGCAGCCCGGCGTCAAGTGGCTGGGCTTGCAGGTCCGTGAACATGCCCTGACCGGGGCGGACACGGCCGAGGTGGAGTTCGTGGCGCGCTACCGGGTGGGCGGGCGCGCCGTGCGCCAGCATGCGCGCAGCCGTTTTGTGCGCGAAGACGGGCGCTGGTTCTATGTGGAAGACGTGGGCTGAGACGGGCGTCTGGTAAGCCATCTGCGCGCAGGGCGGCAGCGTCGTCCGGTTCGTTGCTGGCTGACACCGCCTCACGCCCGGCGCCGCAAACTCCGCTACGTCCTAAGCCTTAAGCGGCGTGGGGCTTCGTGGGGCGCCGCTCCAGCCCACAATGCAAAGCTCAAACAGAGGAGAAGACAGTGAAGGTGGGACTGTGGGTGCTGACGGGCGGATTGATCCTCATCTGGACGGCCGGCATGGCCCTGCTGGCCCAGTTTCTGCCCTGGCTGCTGGCGCAGGCACCGCAAGTGGCAGGTGCGGTGGAGCCGGTGCTGTCCTGGCCCTGGCCCACTTGGCTGGGCCCCTGGGTTGATCCGGCGCTGCTGCAAGCCCTGCAGGCTGTCACGCGCTCGGTGCTGGACTGGCTGCAGCCTTTCTTGCCGTCGCTGCAAGGCCTGGGCGCGCTGCTCAGCGGCCTGGTCTGGCTGGCCTGGGCCGTGGGTTTGGCGGCGGCTCTGGCTTTGGCCCTGCTGGGGCATCTGATGCTGAGCCGGCGGGCGCGAAGGGCCCTGTCTTGAGCGCGGGCTGGGAGTCCCCGCGCAGTCTGCTCGATCCCGCCCTCATCCGACGTTTTGTCCGCGAGGCCCGGCGTCGCCGGCTGGCGCAGCAGCTTGGCCAGCAGGGCGAGCCGCTGTCGTTGCAGCAGCTGCTGTCCATGCACGGGCAGGCCACCATGGCCGTGCTGCTGATCTTGCTGGCCCTGATCACCACCGTGCCCGTGGCCGGCGCGGGCACCATTTTCAGCCTGGGCATCATGGCCTGGGCCTGGCGCTGGGCTCGCCAGCAGGACGCGCCCCGGCTGGAGCGCCTGCGCGCGCTCAAGCTCAACCCTGCCGCGGCCTACCGTTGTCTGCGCTGGTTGGCCTGGTTGTACAGCTTTGCCCACCGCCGTCTGCGGCCACGCTGGCAGGGCCTGCTCAGCCCGCGCCTGCGCTGGGCCTGGGCGGCATGGGTGGTGCTGATGGCGCTGGTCATCTTTCTGCCGATTCCCTTCGGCAACTTGTTTCCGGCCGTGGCCTTGCTGCTCTTTGGCCTGGGCCTGCTCACGCGCGACGGCCTGATGATGGTCTGCTCCTTGCTGCTGGGCGTGGCCGGCCTGAGCGTTCTTGGCCTGGCCGGAGGCTGGGCCTGGTCGGCCGTGGCCGGGTGGTGGCCGTCGGCGGGTTTCTAGAATCTGGGCCCATGACCTTCCAAGCTATCTTGTTTGACTGCGACGGCGTGCTCGTCGACAGCGAAGCCATCACCTGCGGCGTGCTGCGCGACATGCTGGAGGAGCAGGGCTGGCGTATGAGCCTGGCCGAGTGCATGCAGCGTTTTGTAGGCCATACCGTCAAGAGTCAGTGGCCCTTGATCGAGGCCAACACCGGGCTGGCCTTTTCCGAGGCCTGGCTGCAGCAGTTCTTTGAGCGCCGCAACGAGAGGCTGACGCTGCACATCACCGCCATCGAGGGCGTCCATGAAGCAGTCAATCACCTGCACGCCCATTGCGAAGGCCGCATTGCGGTGGCTTCAGGTGCCGACCGCTTCAAGGTTGAGATGATGCTTAAAAAAGTAGGTCTGCACGCCCATTTTGAAGGCCGCATTTTCAGTGGCCACGAGATGCCGCGCAGCAAGCCGCATCCCGACGTCTACCTGGCCGCTGCCGCCGCGCTGGGCGTGGCGCCGGCCTACTGCCTGGTGGTGGAAGACACCCCGGTGGGCATCACCGCTGGCGTGGCCGCTGGCGCTACCGTTTGGGCCTATGCGCCTGCGGGTGTCGATGTGGCGCCGCTGCAGGCTGCAGGGGCTGCGCGGGTGTTCGAGCATATGCGGCAGTTGCGGCTGTAGGTGTCAGCAGAGTCCATTGGTGTGCCAAAGTGGAACCATAATGGTGCCTCCGTGAATAGGAGTTGCCATGCCGACGACCATCACCCTCAAGGGCGTTCCCGACGATATTTACCTGCGGCTCAAGCAGTCTGCTGACGCCAATCGCAGGAGCCTCAACAGCGAGGTCATTGTTTGTCTGGAAACACAACTGCTCCCCAAGAAGACCTCAGCCAGCGAACATTTGGCCGCCATCCGTGCCATTCGCAGCCGACTTCCCAAGGCAGGCTTCAAGCATGGAGATATTGACCGGATCAAGCGTCAAGGTCGCCCATGATCGTTGTCGATACGAATGTCTTGGCCTACCTGCTGCTCCCTGGTCGGCATACCGAGGCGGCCGAGGCTTTGCTCGAGGCGGATCCCGATTGGGCTGCACCGCGCTTGTGGCGCAGTGAGTTGCGAAATGTCTTGGCCACCTACGTCAGAAGCAATTTGCTCGATCTGTCCGATGCCGGCGTATTGTTTGCAAGGGCCGCGGCCATCATTGGCGCCGATGAATATGAGGCAGATTCTTTGGAAGTCCTGCGTTTGGCGAAAGAAAGCGGCTGCTCAGGCTACGACTGCGAGTTCGTTGCGATCGCAGAGTTCCTGGATGTGAAGCTGGTGACGGCAGACGCCAAGTTGGCAAGGGCCTTTGCGCGCCGTGCGATCCGGCTTGGAGCCTAGGGCCGAGGGATCAATTCAGCGTTTAAGCCCGGTTCTTATTTCAGGCCCCATCACATCCGCTGCCCTTGCCTGAACGCGGCCGGCGTCTGGCCGGTCCAGCCTTTGAAGGCTCTGATGAAGCTCTTTTCGTTTAAAAAACCTACCGCGGCAGCGACCTGCTTGAGTGGCTGGCGCCCGCGCTGGAGCAGTTCGAGCGCACGTTCGCGCCGCACCGCGTCTTTGATCGCCTGCAGTGAGGTGCCTTCCTCCTTGAGTTGCCGATGCAGGCTGCGGGCCGACAGGTGCAGCAGGCCTGCCAGGTCGGCGGCGCTGCGCCCAGCCTCTGGCTGGGTCAGCAGGGCCTGACGGACCTGGGCCAGCAGCAGGCGGTCACGCCGGTAGGGCATCACCGTCAAGGGCAGGGCGCGCTGCAGCATCTGGCGCAGCGCCTTTTCGTCGCGGCGTATCGGCAAGCCCAGGTAGCGTGCGTCCAGCCACAGCCGCCCTTGCGCCGGCTCGTCGGTGGGGTGAAACACCACAGGACCTGGGAAGATGGTCGGGTAGACGTCGGCATGGGCAGGCTCTGCAAAAGGAAACTCGGCGCGCTGCAGGGCCAGGCGTGAATCGATCAACCAGCAGGCCACGCCATGAAGATTGCGCAGCAGCGAGACCATGCAGAACTCGCGCAGCTCGTCCAGCGGCTCGCGCTCTTGTAGCACCACGCAGGCGCCCTGGGGATGGACTTCAATGCGCAGGGCCACGTTGTCGCAAATCAAGCCGTGGTGGCGGCACCAGCGCTTGAGCGCCACCCCCAGGTTGGGCGCGCTCAGCGAGGCGCGGATCAGCATGCCGTAGCTGCCCCAGGGCAGAGGGCGGCGGCTCCAGCCCAGTGACTCGTCATCGAGCTCGCGCATGGCATGGCCGGAGACCGCCTCCATCTGTGCGGCGGTGATGCGTGCCCCCGGTTTTTGTACTTGTGCTGGCGTAATTTGTGCCGCCTTCAGGGCCCCGGACGCATTGCGCCCCTGGCGCTGATAGGCCCCCACAATGGCCTGTACAAAGGCCATCGGCGTGCGGGCCGGGCCTGGGGACATCGCGGGGCGGGCGTCGGTGCTTGCGGCCATGCTCGCTAGTGTGCCTCAGCATCGAGGCATTTTGGGAATGAGGTGGCACGATTTGCAACCATTTGCGCCCCCCAGGGGTTTGCGCAAGGCCTATGCTGCTGCCTACAGCGGCCAGCCCGCCCCGACCTCAAGGAAGACCTCCATGCCCGCGTTGACCTCCCAACTCAATCCCCGCTCGGCCGAGTTCCAGGCCAATGCTGCGCAAATGCAGGCGGCCGTGGACGACCTGCAGGTGCAGATTGCCAAGGCTGCAGCCGGTGGCGGCGAGGCCGCGCGCGCCAAGCACGTGGCCAGAGGCAAGCTGCCGCCCCGCGAGCGGGTGCAGATGCTGCTGGACCCGGGTACGCCCTTTCTTGAACTGGCCCCGTTGGCAGCGCATGCCATGTACAACGGCGACGCGCCCAGCGCCGGCCTGATCGCGGGCATCGGCCGCATCGAAGGCCTGGACTGCATGATTGTGTGCAACGACGCGACCGTCAAAGGCGGCACCTACTACCCCATGACCGTCAAGAAGCACCTGCGTGCGCAGGAGGTGGCCATGCAGAACATGCTGCCCTGCGTCTACCTGGTGGACTCAGGCGGCGCCAACCTGCCCAATCAGGACGAGGTCTTTCCGGACCGTGACCATTTTGGCCGCATCTTCTACAACCAGGCCAATATGAGCGCGCAGGGCATTGCGCAGATTGCGGTGGTCATGGGCTCATGCACCGCCGGCGGCGCTTATGTGCCGGCCATGAGCGACGAGACCATCATTGTGAAGAACCAGGGCACCATCTTTTTGGGTGGTCCGCCGCTGGTGAAAGCTGCGATCGGAGAAATCGTCTCGGCCGAGGACCTGGGCGGCGGCGATGCACACACCCGACTCTCCGGTGTGGCTGACCACCTGGCCGAGAACGACGCCCACGCGCTGGCCTTGGCGCGCAAGGCGGTGGCCTCGCTCAACCGCGCCAAGAGGCCCGACGTTCAACGGCGAACGCCAGTGGCGCCTTTGTATGACCCGCGCGAACTCTATGGCGTCATCCCCACCGACACACGCAAGCCCTTTGATGTGCGCGAGATCATTGCCCGTATCGTCGACGGCAGTGAGTTCCATGAATTCAAGGCGCGCTTTGGCGCCACCCTGGTCTGCGGCTTCGCGCACATCGAGGGCATGCCCGTGGGCATCATCGCCAACAACGGCGTGCTGTTTTCGGAGTCGGCGCAAAAGGCTGCGCACTTCATCGAACTGTGCTGCCAGCGCAAGACGCCGCTGGTATTTCTGCAAAACATCACCGGCTTTATGGTCGGCCGTAAGTATGAAAACGAAGGCATTGCCCGCCACGGCGCCAAGATGGTCACCGCCGTAGCCACGGCCAGCGTTCCGAAATTCACCATCATCATCGGCGGCAGCTACGGCGCCGGCAACTACGGCATGTGCGGCCGTGCCTATTCGCCGCGTTTTCTTTGGATGTGGCCGAATGCGCGCATTTCGGTCATGGGCGGTGAGCAGGCCGCCAGCGTGCTGGCCACGGTCAAGCGCGACGGCATCGAGGCCAAGGGCGGCCAGTGGAGCGCCCAGGAGGAGGCCGCGTTCAAGCAGCCCCTGCTCGACCAGTTCACCCACCAATCGCATCCTTACTACGCCAGCGCCCGACTGTGGGATGACGGCGTGATCGATCCAGCCGACACCCGCCGGGTGCTGGCCCTGGGTTTGTCGGCCTCGCTCAACGCGCCCATCGGTGAGCCCAAGTTTGGCGTTTTCCGCATGTAGTGTGTATGATTTTATAAATCAATACACATCAACGGGGCCCAGATGCGAACCAACATCGTGATCGACGACAAGCTCATGGCCGAAGTCATGGCCACGGGCCGCTTCAAGACCAAGCGGGAGGCGGTGGAAGAAGGCTTGCGCCTGCTCAAGCGTCGCCAGGTCTATGACGGCTTGCTGGCCTTGCGCGGCAAGCTGCATTGGGACGACTCTGACAAAGGCTGGGCCGATTACCGGAACACACAGTCGGACCTGAAAGCCAAAGGCCTGCCTCACGATGCCTATGCGCTGTTGCCCCCGCAGGGCGAGCCCTCGCCGCCCGCCCGTGTAGCCGTTGCTGCAGAAGCTGCGCCCAAGCCCTACCGTGGACGCAAAAAGCCATGATGCTGGTCGATACCAGCGTCTGGATCGATTTTTTCAGGCAGGTCAACACCCCTCAGTGCAGGCAATTGACTCAATGCCTGGAGGAGGGCAGTGTCACGGTGGGAACTGCCGACCTGGTGATGTTTGAGGTGCTCAGGGGCTTTCGCCGCGACGCTGCCTGCCAGGAGGCAGAGTTTTTGCTGTCGGCCCTGCCCCAGGTCGAGATAGGCGGCGCTGAGAACGCATTGACGGCCGCCGCGCTCTACCGCCGCTTGCGCGCCCGGGGCTGCACCATTCGCAGCCCTATTGATGTGCTGCTGGCCAGCTATTGCATCAGCCATGGTCATGTGCTGCTGCACAGCGATGCGGACTTCGACCTCATCGGCAGCTTCGAGGATCTGAACACCTGGTCGCACTGAACAACAAGAGTTCCATAAGGAAGTTGCCCACCATGAACGCCACCATTTACAACACATCTGAACACACCCTGCTGCGCGAGCAGGTGGCCCGCTTTATTGCCAAGGAGGTCGAGCCCCACGCCCAGGCCTGGGAAGAGCAGGGCATGGTGCCGCGCGAGGTGCTGCAGCGCATGGGGCGCGCGGGCCTGCTGGGCCTGATGTACGAAGGCCAGTACGGCGGTGGTGAGGGCGATGCGCTGACCAACCTGGTGTTTGCCGAAGCACTTTCACAGTCCACCTTCGCCGGCTTCATCATCACGGTGCTGGTCCACACCGACATGGCCAGCCCGCATTTGCACCACGCAGGCACCCCCGCGCAAAAAGCCAAATACATGCCGCGCATCACCGCGGGTGAATGCATCAGCGCCGTGGGCATCAGTGAGCCCGGCGCAGGCTCGGACGTGGCCGGCATCCGCACCAGCGCCCGCCGCGAGGGTGACGAGTGGGTGATCAACGGCACCAAGATGTTCATCACCAATGGCGTGCATGCTGATGTGTACTTTGTGGCGGCCAAGACCGGCCCCGGCAAGAGGGACATGTCCATGTTCATCGTCGACAAGGGCACGCCTGGGTTTACGGTGGGCCGCGCTCTCAAAAAAACCGGTTGGCTGTCATCAGACACCGCTGAGCTGATTTTTGACAACGTGCGCATTCCCGCTAGCAACCTGCTGGGCCAGGAGCACAAGGGCTTTTACTCGGTGATGAAGAACTTCCAGACCGAGCGCATTGCCTTGGGCGCCATGGCCGTGGGCCACTGCCAGCAGGCGCTCAAGCTCACGCTGGACCATGTGCGCCAGCGCCAGGCCTTTGGCGGCACGCTGTGGGACCAGCAGACCATTCGCCAGCGCCTCTCGATGCTGGACGCCAAGACCCGCGCTGCCCGCCAGTTCATGTACCACTGCGCCTGGTCGGTGACGCAGGGCCACGACATCGTGCAGGAAGTCTCCATGCTCAAGGCGCTCACGGGCGAGCTGGTCAACGAGGTGGTGCAGACCTGCCAGCAGTTCCACGGCGGCATGGGCTACATCCGCGAGACTGCGGTCGAGCGCCTGTGGCGCGACGCGCGCGTGCTGGCCATAGGCGGCGGCGCCACCGAGGTGATGCTCGAAGAGGTGGCCAAACGCTACTGAAGGTTTTCTCCCTCTCCCTCTGGGAGAGGCCAGGGGTGAGGGCACCGGTCTCACCACAACAAACATCCTCGCCTAGACCCAAGAATAAGGACCTCGCACATGAACACCCTCGAACTCATCCGCCCCTCAGCCCACGTGGCCGAGGTTTGGCTCAACCGCCCCGATGTGCGCAACGCCTTCAACGACGCGGTGATTGCCGAGCTGACCCAAACCTTTGCCCAGTTTGCACAAGATCCGCAGTTGCGGGTGGTGCAACTAGGCGCACGCGGCAAGGCCTTTTGCGCGGGGGCCGACCTCAACTGGATGCGGGCCATGGCTGACTACAGCTGGGAGCAAAACCGCGACGATGCGCAAAAGCTGGCCGACATGCTCTGGGCCCTGGACCAATGCCCGGTACCGGTGGTCGGCCGTGTGCACGGCGACTGCTATGCCGGCGGCATGGGGCTGGCGGCCATCTGCGATGTGTTGGTGGCCAGCAGCAATGTCACCTTCTGCCTGTCCGAAGCCCGCCTGGGCTTGTCGCCAGCCACCATCAGCCCCTATGTGGTGCGTGCTATGGGCGCGCAGGCTGCGCGGCGCTACTTTGTCACGGCCGAGCGCTTCAGTGCGACGCAGGCCCATGCCTTGGGCATGGTGCATGAGCTGTGCGAGCCCGAGGCACTGGATGCCAAGGTGGCTGAGATCGTGGCCGTCTTGGCGGCCAATGGACCGGCGGCGGTCCGGGCCTGCAAGCTGCTGGTACGCGATGTCAGCGGGCAGCCGCTGAGTGCTGAGCTGCGCGCCGAGACGGCCCGCCGCATTGCTGACATTCGCGCCAGCAGCGAGGGCAAGGAAGGCCTGCAGTCCTTTCTGGGCAAGCGTCCTGCCAACTGGCTCGTCTAACTAGGAAACCAAGATGTTCAAGAAGATCCTGATTGCCAACCGTGGCGAAATCGCCTGCCGTGTGGCTGCCACCGCCCGACGCCTGGGCGTGCAGACGGTGGCCGTGTATTCCGATGCCGACGCCCAGGCCAAGCATGTGGCTGCCTGCGACGAGGCGCTGCACATCGGCGGCTCGGCGCCCAAGGAGAGTTACCTGCAGTGGCAGCGCATCATTGAAGCGGCGCAGGCCACGGGCGCGCAAGCCATACACCCTGGCTACGGATTCCTCAGCGAGAACGAGGAATTTGCCCAGGCCTGCGCCGATGCCGGCCTGGTCTTCATTGGCCCTCCCGCCTCGGCGATTGCGGCCATGGGCCTGAAGGCCGAGTCCAAACGCCTGATGGATCAAGCCGGTGTGCCTCTGGTTCCCGGCTACCACGGCGCCAACCAGGATGCGGCCCTGTTGCAGGCCGAGGCCGACCGCATCGGCTACCCGGTGCTGATCAAGGCCAGCGCAGGCGGTGGCGGCAAGGGCATGCGTGCGGTCGAGCAGTCCACTGACTTTGCCGAGGCTCTGGCCAGCTGCAAGCGCGAAGCCACGAACAGCTTTGGCGACGACGCTGTGCTGATCGAGAAATACGTGCAGCGCCCGCGCCACATCGAGATCCAGGTGTTTGCCGACAGCCACGGCCGCTGCGTCTACCTGCATGAGCGTGACTGCTCGGTGCAGCGTCGTCACCAGAAGGTGCTGGAAGAAGCGCCCGCCCCCGGCATGAGCGAGCACCTGCGCAAGCGCATGGGCGAGGCGGCGGTGGCGGCCGCCCAGGCGGTGGGCTATGTGGGCGCGGGCACGGTGGAATTCATCGTCGAGCAGACCGCCTACGACCAGCCCGAGTCCATGCGTTTTTATTTCATGGAGATGAACACGCGCCTGCAGGTCGAGCATCCGGTGACCGAGGCGATTGCCGGTCTGGACCTGGTCGAGTGGCAATTGCGCGTGGCCTCGGGCGAGCCCCTGCCCTTGGGCCAGGAGCAGATCCCGATGCGCGGCCACGCGATTGAGGCGCGCATCTGCGCCGAGACCCCGGACAAGCAGTTCCTGCCCGCCACCGGCACGCTGCAGGTCTATGGCAAGCCGGCCTGCACCAGCTTTGAGCTGGGCACGGTGCGCATTGACGACGGCGTGCGCGAGGGCGATGCCATCAGCCCGTTTTACGACTCCATGGTGGCCAAGCTCATCGTGCATGGCGATACCCGCGAACAGGCGCTGGCCCGGCTGGATCAGGCGCTCTCGGAACTGCACATCGTCGGTCTGTCGACCAATGTGCAGTTTCTGCGCCATGTGCTGGCCACCGAGTCTTTTGCCCAGGCCAAGCTGGACACCGCACTGATACCCCGCGAAGCGGCGCAACTGTTCCATCAGGACAAGGTGGGCGCGCCCCTGGCCGTGGCCGCTGTGGTGGCGCATGTGCTGCAGGCCGAGCAGGCCTTGGCGGGCGAAGACCCCTTCAGCGCCAGAGACGGCTGGCGCTCGCACGGCGTGGCGCAGCGCCGCTTTGTGTTTGAGTATGGCGAGCAGACGCTGCGCGCGCAGCTGAGCTACCAGCGCGACGGCAGTGTGCACCTGGCCTTGGGCGACGCTCTAGCGCAGGCCCTGCGCTTCGAGCCGCGGGGCGAGGATCTGCTGGTGAGCTGGGGCGCGCCTGCTGTGCGCACGCGCTTGTATTGGCAGGGCGAGCAGGCCCATATCTTTACGCCACACGGCGCGACCCGAATGGCGCTGATCGACCCTCTGGCCCAAGCGGGCCAGGGCTCGCAGGAGGGCGGTCGTTTGACCGCGCCCATGCCGGGCAAGATCATCGGCTTTTTGGGCAAAGCTGGTCAGAAGGTGAGCAAGGGCCAGGCCCTGGCGGTGATGGAGGCGATGAAGATGGAGCACACCATCGCCGCACCGGCCGACGGCGAAGTGGGCGAACTGATGTATGCCCCGGGCGACCAGGTGGCCGAGGGGGCGGAGTTGCTGAAAATGGCGGGCTGATTACTTTTACTCCCTCCCCCTTCCGGGGGAGGGTTGGGGTGGGGGCATCGCGCATCGCAGGCATTTCCTCGTGCGTGCCCCTCACCCCAACCCTCTCCCCAAAGGGGCGAGGGAGCTAAAAACCATGCGCATCCTCTTTCACGACCTCACCGTTGACCCCGAGCCCTGGCTGGCTGCCTTGCGGCTGGCCTTCCCGCAGGCCGATGTCGCCCTGTGGCAGCCCGGCGCTCCGCAGGCCGACTACGCCTTGGTCTGGGCGCCACCTCAAGAGCTGCTGGACGAGCAGCCGCGTCTCAAAGCCCTGTTCAACATCGCCGCCGGCGTCGACGCCCTGCTCAAGCTGCGCCTGCCGGCCGGTGTGCCGGTGTTCCGGCTGGACGACGCCGGCATGGCGGTGCAGATGGCTGAGTACGTCGCCCAGGCCGTCATTCGTTTCTACCGTGAGCTCGATGCGGTCCAGGCCGATGCCCAGGCCGGCCGTTGGCAGCAGCGCCAGCCCCAGCCACGCGCGCAATGTCCGGTGGGTGTGATGGGGCTGGGCGTGTTGGGTCAGCGGGTGCTGCGCGGCCTGCAGGCTTTTGACTTGCCCTTGCGCGGCTGGAGTCGCACACCCAAGCACATGGAGGGCGTGCAGACCTTCGCCGGGCCCGCGCAGTGGCATGAATTTCTGGCCGGCAGCCGGGTGCTGGTTAATTTGCTGCCCTTGACCCCCGAAACTGAGAACATCCTCAACCGCAGCAGCCTGTCGCGTCTGCTGCCTGGCGCCTATTTGATCAATGTGGCGCGTGGCCGTCACCTGGTTGACGAAGACTTGCTGGCTTTGCTGGACAATCGGCACCTTGCCGGCGCCCTGCTGGATGTGTTTCGTCAGGAGCCGCTGCCTGCAGAGCATCCCTTCTGGCGCGAGCCGCGCATCCGCATCACGCCCCACACCTCGGCGCGCACCCTGCAGCAGGAGAGCCTGAGCCAGATGGTGGCCAAGATGGCCGCCCTGCAAGCAGGGGCCAAGCCTGAGAGCCTGGGCGGTTTGGTGCGGCCGCAAGTAGGATACTGAAAACCACAGCGCACCCTGGAGAAACAGCCATGAACATGCCCGCCAAAGTCAAACTGGTCGACGTCGGTCCGCGCGACGGACTGCAAAACGAGAAAGGCCAGGTGCCGGCCGAGGTGAAGATTGAGTTGGTGCACCGGCTGCAGGACGCAGGCCTGAAGGAAATCGAAGTCACCAGCTTTGTCAGCCCCAAATGGGTGCCGCAGATGGCCGACAACGCCCAGGTCATGGCCGGTATTGAGCGCCGGCCCGATGTGCGTTATTCGGTACTGGTGCCCAACCTCAAGGGAATGGAGGCGGCGCTGTCGGCCCCGCGTGAGCACTGGCCCGACGAGGTGGTGGTGTTTGCCGCCGCCAGCGAGGCCTTCAGTCAGCGCAACATCAACTGCTCGATCGCCGAGAGCATCGAGCGCTTTGCCCCGGTGGTTGAAAAAGCCCGCAGCGCGGGCATTTATGTGCGCGGCGCCATCTCGGTGGCGGTCGGCTGTCCCTACCAAGGCGAGGTGCCGCCCGAAGCGGTGGGCGAGGTGGCCCGCCTCATGAAGGCCATTGGCGTGCAGCATGCCGGCGTGGCCGATACCGTTGGCATGGGCACGCCCCGCAAGGTGCAGCGCGCCATGGAGGCCACGCTCAAGCACTATGAGCTGGCCGATGTGTCGGGCCATTTTCACGATACCTATGGTCAGGCCCTGGCCAACACCGTGGCTTGCCTGGAGATGGGCATCTGGCAGTACGACAGTTCTTCGGCCGGCTTGGGCGGCTGCCCGTATGCCAAGGGAGCGACCGGCAATGTCGCGACCGAAGACGTGGTCTATCTGCTGCACGGCATGGGCATAGAGACCGGCATTGACCTCGACAAGCTGATTGACGCCGGGGTGTTCATCAGCGACTTCCTGCAGCGCAAGCCCAACTCGCGCGCAGCGACTGCGCTGCTCAACAAGCGCGCCGTATGAGCCTGCCCGATTCGGCTCAGCCGGTGGCGGCCTGGTTGGCCGCGCGCGGCCATGCCCATGCGCCGCGCCTGCTCGACGCTTCTGCGCGCACGGCGCAGGAGGCGGCCGACGCCCTGGGTGTGCAATTGGGCCAGATTGCCAAGAGCATCGTGTTTCGCCGCCTTCCCGACAACGCCGCGGTGATGGTGGTGACCTCGGGCGACCAGCGGGTCGACGAGAAAAAACTCGCAGCCCTGGTGTGTGCCCCAGGCCAAAAACTGGGCCGTGCCGACCCCGACTTCGTTCGTGAACGCACAGGCTTTGCCATTGGGGGCGTCAGCCCGGTGGCCCATCCCAGTGCCATCGTCCATGTCTTGGATTTGAGCCTGTTTCGCTTTGAACAGGTCTGGGCCGCCGCCGGCCATCCGCATGCGGTGTTTGCCGCCACACCAGCGCAGTTGGCCTTGCTCACGCGAGCCCGGCTTGATGACGTGGCCAGCAGCCCTTTGGAGCCGGCCGCGCGGGCGCGGGCCGTGCTGCGGGCGCGCTCGGCCTGTGTGCAGTGCGCGCCGGCCGGGGACCCGCCTTCGCCCTGCATCTCGGTGTGCCGCATGGACGAGACCACGGGCTTGTGCCTGGGCTGCCTGCGCTCCCTCGACGAAATTGCCGCATGGAGCAGTCTGGCGCCGCCGGCACGGCGCGGTATCTGGCAGACCATAGGCGAGCGCGCTGCTGCGCCGCACTGAGGCGCTGCCCCAAAGGAGCCTGCCCATGTCACTCAAGCGCCTGACGTTTTACCTCGACTTCATCTCGCCCTATGCCTACCTGGCTTTTGAGCGGCTGCCGCTGGCGCTCGAGGGCATCAGCCATGCGGTCACTTATCAACCCCTGCTTTTTGCCAGCATGCTCAAGGCGCACGGCAATATCGGCCCGGCCGAGCTCAAGCCCAAGCGCGAATGGACCTACCGTCATGTGTCGTGGCTGGCTCAGGCTCAGGGTACGCCGATGCGTATGCCGGCAGCGCACCCTTTCAACCCGCTGGCGCTCTTGCGCCTGTCACTGGCCTGCAGCCATGACGGCCATCCCAACCGCTGGGTTTGCGAGAACATCTTTCGTCATGTTTGGGCCGAAGGGGGTGACCCCAACGATGCGCATCGGCTGGCCCAATTGGTCGAGCGCCTGCAGCCTGTGCTCGACCCGTCCGGCGATGAGGTTAAACAGCGCTTGAAAGCCGCGTCTGAGCAGGCGATTGCCGCCGGCGTCTTCGGTGTGCCGACGCTGGCCTCAGAGGGCAAGCTGTTTTGGGGGCTCGATGCCTTGCCCATGCTGCGCGACCATCTGCTGGGGGGCGCTTGGTTTCAAGGGCCAGCCTGGAACGAGGCAGCGAACTTGCCGGTCGGGGTGCAACGCACCTGAGCTCAAGCAAAGGATAGCTATTGACGCCCGTCTTGCCGGCGTCAAAAAAAACGCCCACCGAAGTGGGCGTTTTGCTGCCATCAGCTCACCGGGCAGATGAGCTGAGCATCAGGCCAGGGATCAGGTCGCGCGGGTGTCGATGTCACCTGCGATGCTCGGATAGCGCACATGCTCGACCAACTCCTGGATCTCGCGGCGCGGAGCCGGAGTCAGCAGGCTGACGATGATGATGACCGCAAAGCCCAGCGGCACGCCGAAGACACCGGCCGAGATCGGCAAGATGCCCCACCACAGCTCCACCGGCGAGGTCACGCCGAAGATGCCCCGCAGCCAGGGCTGCGTGGTGGCCATGTAGTAGAAGGTGACGCCGAAGCCGGCTGACATGCCCAGAATGGCACCCCACTTGCTGGCCCGCTTCCAGAAGATGCCCAGAGTCAGGGCCGGGAAGAAGCCGGCGGCAGCCAGCGAGAACGCGGCAGAGACCAGGAACAAGATGTCAGCAGGTTTTTGCGCCGCCACGTAGGCAGCGGCCAGGGCCACGACCAGCAGCAAGATCTTGGAGAGCATCACCCGGCGTGCGGTGGGCGCGTTCGGGTCGATCATCTTGTAGTACAGGTCGTGCGACAGCGCGTTGGCGATCGTCAGCAGCAGGCCGTCAGCCGTCGACAGCGCAGCTGCCAAACCGCCTGCGGCCACCATGCCGGAGATCACATAGGGCAGGCCGCCGATTTCGGGCGTGGCCAGCACGATGATGTCTCCGCCTATGCGCATTTCACCGAGCTGCAAGAGGCCGTCTTTGTTGACGTCGGCCACGGATAGCAAGGTGGGGTCGACGGACGCCCACTGCGCCACCCAGGCCGGTAGCTTGTCAAACGGTGTTCCCACCAGCACGGTGAAGACCTCGTACTTGACCAGCACTGCCAGGGCCGGTGCGGTGAAGTAGAGCAGGAAGATGAAGAACAGCGACCAGGTCACCGAGCTGCGCGCCTGCTTGACCGAAGGCGTGGTGTAGTAGCGCATCAGGATGTGCGGCAGCGCGGCGGTACCCAGCATCAAACAGAACACCAGGGCCAGGAAGTTGCGCCGCGAGGTGTCGTAGGTGTCCTTGGCTTTCTGGTCGCCATTGGGGTCGCCCGCAAATTGCGTCGCATGGCGCGGCATGCCAGCCAGCGGTGCTGTGCGTGCCGCATTGGCGGCCTTGGCTGCTGTCCAGGCTTTCTTGGCAGCCTCTTCATCCTTGGGCAGTGCGGCCTGAGCCTTCTCGGCAGCAGCAATGTCTGCAGCAGGCGCGTTGGCAGCCTTGAGGTCTTCGATCTTCTTGGCGGCGGCGGCCTTGTCGGCTTCCAGCGCGGCCTTGACGTCCTTGAGCTTGGCGTCAAATTCGTCGGCGCGAGCCTTGAAGATGGCGCGAACCTCTTTTTCTTTCGGGTCGTCGATCAGCGCTTTCTCCTTCTCGGTGACCTTCTGCAGCTGGTAGCCGTAGATGGCCTGCGGAATCGGCACGCCGGTCTGCTTGACCGACAGCCAGACCACCGGAATCATGTAGGCAATGATCAGGATGATGTACTGCGCCACCTGGGTCCAGGTCACAGCCCTCATGCCGCCCAGGAAAGAGCACACCAAGATGCCACCCAAGCCCAAGAAGATGCCCAGCTCGAAAGCCACGCCGGTCAGGCGGGTGGTGATCAGGCCCACGCCGTAGATCTGCGCCACCACGTACACAAAGGACACGAAGATGGCGATGATGATGCCCACGAAGCGGGCAATATTGCCGTCATAGCGTGCGCCCAGGAAGTCGGGAATGGTGAACTGCCCGAATTTGCGCAGGTAGGGCGCGAGGAACAGCGCCACCAGACAGTAGCCGCCTGTCCAGCCCATGATGAAGGCCAGACCGCCGTAGCCGGTCAGGTAGAGCGTGCCGGCCATGCCGATGAAGGAGGCCGCGCTCATCCAGTCGGCGCCGGTGGCCATACCGTTATACATAGCGGGCACTCGGCGCCCGGCCACATAGTATTCGGCAGCATCGTTGGTGCGGCTCATCACGCCGATGCCGGCGTACAAGAACACGGTGGCGGCCAGAAACAGGTAGCCGATCCAGTTGCGCGGCAGGCCCATCTGTTCGAGGATAGCCAGCACCACCACAAAGATGGCAAAGCCGCCGGTGTACCAGGCATAGACTTTGTTGAGTTGCTTTTTGAAAGCCGCGTTGCTGGAGGCAGAGAAAACGCCGCCTCCGGTGTCAGGTGTCATTCCGGCCATGATCAGTCCTCCTCGGCTTCAGCTACGCCATGTTCCTGGTCGAGCTTGTTCATGTAATGGGCGTAATACCAGATGATCGCCACGTAGACGATCAGTGAACCTTGAGAGGCCATCCAGAAGCTGAAGGGCCATCCAAAGAAGTTGAAGTTCAAGTCGCGGGCAAAAAAGCCCACAACAAACGTCACCACGAACCACACAGCCAGCAAAACTGCCGTGATGTTCAGGTTTTTTTGCCAATACTGGCGGTGCGATTCAGTCAATTGCATGACATCTGTCTCCTTTTGTTCCCGACCCCGAGGGGCAGACCAACGCGCGATCCGGTGAAATGACTGCCCTCATTTCACCTTGCAGCCAGACCGCAACTAGACCGGGTTCGCTTTCACGTTGACCCCGGTTTCGCGTGCCAGTTGGGCGGCGACCTTGGGCTCAAACCCTTGCAGATGGCGAATGATCTTCACCACCTCCTCGGGCTCCTGGCGTTTGTCATGAATCCGCGCCAGTTCGCACCAGGCGTGAGGACTCATGGGCTGCAATTGGGTGTTGCGCTTGAGCGCGGCAATGGCCTCGTCGAGCCGAGACAGGCGCATGAGCACCAGCCCGAGGCCGAACCAGGCACGATCGAGCGTGTCATCGAGCGCGATCGCGCGGCGAAAGCTGACTTCGGCGTCCGGCAGTTGGCCTGCCGATTCCTGCAAAAAGCCCTGATTGAAGAAGTCTGCCGCCTTGGCGCCGGGCAAGGCATTGAGCCGTGCGTAGTCTTGCAAGGCGCCAGGCTTGTCGCCGAGTTGGGCGCGAAGATGGGCGCGGCTGGCCAGGGCGTAGGCGTCCTGGCCGTCGAGGGCGAGCATGCGGTCAAAGCAGATCAGAGCAGGGGCCTGGCGCCCGATCAGGATCCAGACGATGGCCTGCCATTTAAGGCTGAAATACGTCCAGCGGCTCATCGGCAGCCCTCCATGCCCGCACTGATGCAGTGCTCGATCTTGGCCAGTGTGACCGCAATGTAGAGCACGGCCGTCACAAAGAAGGCCACCCAGCCGTGGTGTCGCGGGTCGACCCGGGCCGGCGAGATGAGTCGGGCCAGCGCCATCCAGGGGCGGTTGAGCACCTGAAACAACTGATAAAACAAATTGGTGTCGCGTTTCTGCCCGGCCAAAAGAAAGAGCAAGCCCTGTCCCAGCAGGGCCAGCAGGCCGATGTACAGCAGCAGTTGCGCGATGTTGAGAGCTTGCAGCACGGGTTTTTCGGGCCTGTCTCCGACCCAGTTTCTACATAGTGTCCACACTGTTGGCAGTGGGCCTGACTCAAAGCTTACTGAAGGGGCATTCAAGGCGCAAGCTTGGGGCAAACCCCAGGACCTCAGTGCTCTGGTTCTACAGGCTTACCCTAGGTTTTGCGCTCGGGCAAGGCGCTGCTGGGCGATGCCCCACACTGCTTGCGCTCTGTTGCCTAGCGGGCTTGGCCTTGTTATGGTTGGTCCATGAGCGTACAGCCTTCGCATCAGCTGCTTGAGCATTGGGTGGTGTCCTTGTTGGCTCATCTGCCCTTTGCCCGCATGGAGCGCGCCCATGTGCAACAGCTGGCGCTGGCCGCGCACGAGCGCTACTTTGCACCCGATGCGGTCATCGTCTCGCCGGCCGCCCCGCTTGAGCATCTGATTTTTTTGCGCCAAGGCCGCGCGCTGGGTCGGCGCGCCCGTGCCGTGCATGACGTGTTCGAGGTGGAAGCCGGCAGCCTCTTCCCGGTGGCCGCCTTGCTAGCCGGGCGGCCGGCCAGCAGCGGCTACAGCGCGCTCGATGACTGCTTTTGCCTGTTCATCCCCTGGGCGGCAGCCCGTGCCCTGATGGGCGCAAGTGCGCCGTGGGCCGATTTCCTGAACCAGCGCATGCTCGCTTTTCTGGACGACTCCCGCCGCCGCTGGGGCCAGGAGCTACAGGCCCAGATGCAGCAGCAGCGCAACCTCGAAAGCCCGATTGCCGAGTTACCGTTGCGCCAGCCGATCAGCCGGCCCGCCGCTGCCCCATTGAGCGAGGTGCTGGGCTTGATGCACGCCCAAAAAATTGGCTCGGTGCTGCTGACCGACGGGCAGGGGGCTCTGAGCGGCATCCTCACCCGCAACGATGTGCTCGGCCGCGTGACGCTGGCCGGGCTGCCGCTGCATACCCCGGCCGCGCAGATCATGAGCCAGCCGGTGCTGACCATCGAGGCCGACCGCACGGTGTTTGATGCCGCGCTGATGATGTCTCGCCACGGTCTGCGCCATCTGCCGGTGATGGACCAAGGGCGTTTGCTCAGCATCCTTTCAGAGCGCGACCTGTTTGCGCTGCAAAACCAGTCGATCAAGCATGTCAGCGGCGCGATCTGGCAGGCTCAGAGCCTGGAGCAGTTGCAGCACGCCGCCGCGCGCATACGCAGCTTTGCTGCGCATTTGATGGCCCAGGGCGTGCAGTCGCGGCCGCTGACCCGTTTGATCAGCCAACTCAATGACAGCCTGACTGAGCGGGTGATCGCTCTGGCCTTGCAGCGCCACGGTCTGAGCGCGCAGCGGATGTGCTGGGTGGCCTTGGGCTCGGAGGGGCGCAGCGAGCAAACGATTGCCACCGACCAGGACAACGCCTTGATTTTCGAGTCTGACGATCCAGCGCGAGACCAGCCGGCCTGGCTGGCCTTTGCTGCAGACGTCAACCACACGCTCGATGCCTGCGGCTATCCGCTGTGCACCGGCGGTGTGATGGCCTCCAATGCGCCGTGCTGCCTGACGCTGGCGCAGTGGGGCGCACGCTTTGCCCAGTGGATCGAGCAGGGCAGCCCCGAAGACCTGCTCAAGGCCAGCGTATTTTTCGACTTTCGTGCCCTGGCCGGCCGCGCCGACTGGCTCGCTCAACTGGGCCAGGAAGTGCGCCAGCAGACCTTGCAGACGCCGCGCTTTATGGCGCAGTGGGCGCGCAACCATCTGGCCCGTTCGGTGCCGCTCAATTGGCATGGCGGTTTTGACACCCGCCGCGACGCCGATGGGCATGAGGAGATCGACATCAAGCTGTCGGGTACCGCGCTGCTGGTCGATGCCGCCCGCATTCTGGCGTTTGCCCAAGGCATCGATGCGGTCTCGACGGTTGATCGTCTGGAGCGGGCCAGCGCAGGGCTGGGCATCCCCGAGACGGAATACCGCGGCTGGGTTACAGCCTTCGACTATTTACAACTGCTGCGCCTGCGCCACCAACTCCAGCCCGGGCTCGATCCGCGCCAGGCCAACAGCTTGCGGCTCGATGGGCTCAACCAGGTGGACCGGCAGGTGCTTAAGGCCAGCTTTGCAGCGATCCGTAGCCTCCAGCAGCGCCTGCAACTTGACTATGTGCGCTAGGCCATGATGAGCTTGCGCAACTGGCTGACCGGACCCTTGAGAGCGCGACTGGGCGCTGCTCCTGACGCGCAGCGCTGGATCGTGCTCGATGTGGAAACCACCGGGCTCGATCCGCAAAGCGACCGCCTGCTGTGCGTGGCCGCGCTGGCGGTTCACTTCGGCGACGAAGGCCCGAGCTTGCGCGCGCACGACAGCTTTGAGGTGGTACTGCGGCAAGAACTTATGACTGCCTCGCACGACAACGTGCTGCTGCACGGCATCGGCTGGGGTCAGCAGCGCCAGGGCATGCCGGCGGCCCAGGCCTTGCAACGTTTGCAAGACTGGGTGGGCTCCTCGCCGTTGCTGGCCTATCACGCCGGCTTTGACCGCGCCGTGCTGCGCCGTGCCTATCAGATCGAGCGCATGCGCCAGCCGCGCTGGCGCTGGCTCGATCTGGCCGATGCCTTGCCAGCAGCCTTTCCTGCGCTCGAGGCCCGCAGCCTCGATGCCTGGATGCGCGCGCTCGGCGTGCAGTGCGCGCGCAGGCACCAGGCCGCTGCTGACGTGTGGGCCACCGCCCAGTTGCTGCTCAAGGCCTGGCCGCATTGGCAGCGCCAAGGCCTGAGCTCATGGCCTGACTTGACGCGACAGGCTGAGCAGGTTCGCTGGCTGCGTGTCAGCTCTTCTGCTGCGCAGTTGTAAGCCGGCGCCAAGTTTCGCGTCAGGGCGCGGTCAGAGCCCGCGCGCATAGTCCAGCCTCTGCGGTGCATGTCGCGCTGCAGGCGATTCATCTGGAGAGACACCCCATGGCAACAACAACAGATCGGCCCATGACGGCCGAGGAAAAAAAAGTCATCTTTGCTTCGTCACTCGGCACTGTGTTCGAGTGGTACGACTTTTATCTTTACGGTTCGCTGGCAGCCATCATTGCCAAGCAGTTTTTCTCGGGCCTCGATCCCCAGGCCGCCTTCATTTTTGCTTTGCTGGCTTTTGCCGCTGGCTTCATCGTGCGGCCCTTCGGCGCACTGGTGTTCGGCCGGCTTGGCGACATGATCGGTCGCAAGTACACCTTCTTGGTGACCATTTTGCTTATGGGCGCATCCACTTTCATTGTGGGCATCTTGCCGACCTACGCCACCATCGGCGTGGCCGCGCCCATCATCCTGATTGCGCTGCGCATGCTGCAGGGTCTGGCCCTGGGCGGTGAATATGGCGGCGCAGCCACTTATGTGGCCGAGCACGCGCCCCACGGCCGCCGCGGTGCCTATACCGCCTGGATCCAGACCACGGCCACGCTGGGTCTGTTCCTATCGCTGATCGTGATTTTGGGTACCCGCACCATCATTGGCGAGGCTGCTTTTGCCGACTGGGGCTGGCGTGTTCCCTTCATTCTGTCCATCGTGATGCTGGGCATCTCGGTCTACATCCGCCTGCAGATGAACGAGTCGCCCGCCTTCCAGAAGATGAAGTCCGAAGGCAAAACCTCCAAGGCTCCGTTGTCTGAATCCTTTGGGCAGTGGAAAAACCTCAAGATCGTGCTGCTGGCTTTGTTCGGCCTGGTGGCCGGTCAGGCCGTGGTCTGGTACTCGGGTCAGTTCTATGCGTTGTTCTTCCTGACTTCGGTCTTGAAGGTCGACGGCGCTACTGCCAACATCCTGATGGCGGCATCGCTGATCATCGGCACCCCATTCTTCGTGATCTTCGGCACCCTGTCGGACAAGATAGGTCGCAAGCCCATCATCCTGGCCGGCCTGGCGCTGGCCGTGGTGACCTATTTCCCGCTGTTCAACGCGCTGACCAAGGCCGCCAACCCGGACCTGGCCAAGGCCCAGGTGTCTGCCAAGGTCTCTGTGACGGCCGCGGCCGGCGACTGCTCCTTCCAGGGCAATCCGGTGGCCCGCGAGATCGACTTCACCAAGTCCTGCGACATCGCCAAGCGCTTCCTGGCCCAGAACTCTGTGAGCTACGACAACGCCGTGGCGCCCGCTGCTGGCCCCGCCGTGATCAAGATCGGCGAGAAGGAAATTACCGCGCCGGTGGGCAAGGTCGAGAACTCCAAGTTCACGGCCGAGAGCGCTGCCGCTATCGCCGCCTTCAAGAAGGAAATCTCCGAAGCCTTGAAGGAAGCGGGCTATCCCGCCAAGGCTGACCCGGCCAAGGTGGATAAGTTTGTGATCATCGTGATTCTGACCATCCTGGTGATTTATGTGACCATGGTTTACGGCCCGATCGCCGCGATGTTGGTGGAGATGTTCCCCACTCGCATCCGCTACACCTCTATGTCGCTGCCCTATCACATCGGCAACGGCTGGTTCGGTGGCCTGATGCCGACCATCGCGTTTGCCATGGTGGCGCAGAACGGCAATATGTACTACGGCCTGTGGTATCCCATCACGATCGCCGCCGTCACCTTCGTGATCGGCCTGATCTTCGTGCGTGAGACCAAGGACGTGGACATCTACGCCAAAGACTGATCCCGGGATCGTCACTGAAAGGCCTGCAGCCCAAAGGCTGCGGGCCTTTTGTTGACCATCTCGCTACTGCCTTCTCAGGGGGACCCCTCATCATGAAAATCGCCATTGCCTTCATCCTCTTTGCGGCGCTCTCGCTCTTCGTCATCATGAAGGGTGGCGACACGCTCGATATGAGCGGCGAAAAGCACGGTGGCGACCACGGTCCGGCACCGGCGGCTGCCGCACCGGCGTCGGCACCTGCGGCCGATGCATCGGCCCCGGCCGCGCCCGCTTCAGCCGCCAAGTAAGCCCCCGCGCTTTTTCGCGTCCCGCCCAGTAGCCTGTGGCGAGTGAGCGCAGCCGAGCCGCCCCGGATAACCCGGCGGCCTGCTTGCTGGCCGCCGCTCCCTAGAATGTCGGGCCTCACCTCAGAAGGGCCCGCCATGACGCAAGGACTGATCCGCATCCGCGGAGCCAGGCAGCACAACCTCAAGAACCTTGACCTCGACATCCGCACGGGTGAACTGACCGTGGTCACCGGCCCCAGCGGCTCGGGCAAGTCTTCTCTGGTGTTCGACACGCTCTTTGCCGAGGGCCAGCGGCGCTATGTCGAGACCTTCTCGGCCTACGCCCGCCAGTTCCTGGACCGCATGGACAAGCCAGCGGTCGACAAGGTTGAGGGCGTGCCCCCGGCCATTGCCATCGACCAGACCAACCCGGTGCGCTCCTCGCGCTCGACCGTGGGCACCATGACCGAGCTCAACGACCACTTGAAGCTCCTGTTCGCCCGTGCCACCCAGCTCTTTGACCGCAACACCGCGCAAGCTGTGCGGCACGACACGCCCGAGACGATTTACGCCGAGCTGCTGGCGCGCACCGCGCAGGACGACCCGCGCTTGATCGTCACCTTCCCGGTGCAACTGCCCGAAGGGACCAGTGCCGAGCAGCTCGAGCAATGGCTGGCCGCCAGCGGCTTTACGCGGGTGCACGAACCGGCCGAAGGCGCCTTCAAGGAAGCCGGTAGCGTGCATGTGGTGGCCGACCGCTTTCGCATTCAGGGCACTGAAAAGATTCGCGCCATCGAAGCCATCGAGGTCGCGCTCAAGCACGGCGGCCGGCTCAATGTGTTTGTGCAGGGCCAGGACAAGCCCGAGACCCTGTGGCGCTATTCCACCGGCCTGCATTGCCCGCAGAGCAATCTGAGCTACACCGAGCCCACGCCGTCCCTCTTTTCCTTCAACTCGGCCATGGGCGCCTGCGAGACCTGCCGTGGCTTTGGCCGGGTGATTGGCGTCGACCTCGGCCTGGTCATCCCCAACGACAAGCTCACCTTGCGCATGGGCGCCATCAAGCCCATGCAGACGCCGGCATGGTCAGAGGCGCAAGACGACCTGATGCGCCATGCCGAGACGGCAGGCATTCCGCGCGACACGCCCTGGTACAAGCTCACCCAGGAGCAAAAAGACTGGGTCATCAACGGCTCGCCGCACTGGAAGGGCCAGTGGAACAAGCAGTGGTTCGGCGTGCGCCGCTTCTTTGAATACCTGGAGAGCAAGGCCTACAAGATGCACATCCGGGTGCTCTTGTCCAAGTACCGCAGCTACACGCCGTGTACGGTGTGCGGCGGCGCGAGGCTCAAGACCGAGGCCCTGCTCTGGCGCCTGGGCTCGCGGGAAGCGGCCGATGCGGTGTTGCCGCCGGCGCAGCGTTTCATGCCTGTGGGCGTGCAGTGGAGCCGCGAGCAACTCGAGGCTTTGCCTGGGCTGAGCTTGCATGATCTGATGCAGCTGCCGATTGATCGGCTCAGGCGGTTTTTTGACCTGCTTTCGCAGGCGACCCCTCACCCCAGCCCTCTCCCAGAGGGAGAGGGAGCAAGTCAGGCTGCCACAACCTCTGGGCAAGAGCAGGGATTAGATTTCACTCCCTCCCCTTCTGGGGGAGGGCAGGGGTGGGGGCAAGCGGCCTCCGCAAGCCACACTCTGGCCAACGGTGAAAGACAGGCGCTCAAGCTGCTCTTCGAAGAAATCCAGACCCGTCTCAAATACCTCTGTGACGTCGGCATCGGCTACCTCACGCTGGACCGGCAAAGCCGCACCCTCAGCGGTGGCGAGGTGCAGCGCATCAACCTCACCACGGCCCTGGGCACGTCCCTCGTGAACACGCTCTTCGTGCTCGACGAGCCCAGCATCGGCCTGCACCCGCGCGACATGAACCGCATCACCCAGGCCATGCACCGCCTGCGCGATGCGGGCAATACCCTGGTGGTGGTCGAGCACGACCCCGCCGTGATGCTGGCCGCCGACCGGCTGATCGACATGGGCCCCGGCCCGGGCGAGAAGGGCGGCACCATCGTCTTTGACGGCACGCCCGAGGCGCTGCGCCGCGTGGCCACGCTCACTGGCGACTACCTGGGTGGGCGCAAGCAGATCGGCATGGGCCTCAAGCGCCCGGTCACCGACAACACGCCGCGCCTCATCCTCGAAGGCGCGCGCGGCCACAACCTGCAAAACATCAGCGTCGAGTTTCCGCTGCAGCGTTTGGTGTGCGTCACCGGCGTGAGCGGCTCGGGCAAGTCCACGCTGATGCAGGACATCCTGGCGCCTGCGCTCTTGCGCCAATTCGGCAAGGCCACCGAGACGCCCGGCGAGCACGACCGCCTGCTGGGCGCCGATCATTTGAACGACATGGTCTTCGTCGACCAGTCGCCCATCGGCAAGACCGCCCGCTCCAACCCGGCCAGCTATGTCGGTGCCTGGGACGCCATACGCGAGTTATTTGCAGATGCACCCCTGGCCCGAGAGCGCAGCTACACCGCCAGCAAGTTCAGCTTCAACAGCGGTGACGGGCGCTGCCCGACCTGCGGCGGCTCGGGCTTTGAGCATGTGGAGATGCAGTTCCTGAGCGACGTCTATCTGCGCTGCCCCGACTGCGACGGCAAGCGCTACCGGCCTGAGATCCTGGAGGTGCAGATCGAGCGGGTGTTGGCCGATGGTCAGCGCCTGCGCCTGAGTGTGGCCGATGTGCTTGAACTCACCGTCAGCCAGGCCTGCGCGGTGTTTCGCCTGGACCGCGATGTGCTGCGCGCCTTGCAGCCCATCATTGATGTGGGTCTGGAATACGTCAAGCTCGGACAGCCCGTGCCCACGCTATCGGGCGGCGAGGCCCAGCGCCTGAAGTTGGCAGGCTTTCTCGCTGGCAAGGGCGAGGGTGCGGCCAAGACCGCTAAGGTCCCCGCCAGTGCCAGTCGCCAGCCGCTGGCCCTGCGCCAGCACCGCGGCACACTCTTCCTGCTGGACGAGCCGACCACCGGCCTGCATTTTGATGACATCGCCAAGCTCATGCGTGCGCTGCGCAAGCTGCTGGAAGCCGGGCATTCGCTCATCATCATCGAGCACAACCTCGACGTGATCCGCGCCGCCGACTGGGTGATCGACCTCGGCCCCGAGGGCGGCGAAGCCGGCGGCCTGCTGGTGGCCGAAGGCACGCCCGAGGAATTGCGCCAGCACCCCACATCGCACACCGCGCAGGCCCTGCGCGAGTACGCACTGGCCATGGGCGAGCTGCACGGCGTCGCCGAGAAATCCGCCACCTACGACCTCTCCCCGGCTTTACTCCCCCTCCCTCTGGGAGAGGGCAGGGGTGAGGGCACGCGCACCGCAGAACCTTCCGAAGCGCGCCATGACCGCAGCCCCCACCCCAACCCTCCCCCAGCGGGGGAGGGAGCAAAGCGGGTTCAGGCATCGAATTCCATCCAGATCATCAACGCCCGCGAGAACAATCTCAAAAGCCTCTCGGTCGACATTCCGCGTGGCAAATTCAACGTGGTCACCGGCGTCTCGGGTTCGGGCAAGTCCACGCTGGCCTTCGACATCCTGTTCAACGAAGGTCAGCGCCGCTACCTGGAATCGCTCAACGCCTATGCGCGTTCCATCGTGCAGCCGGCGGGCCGGCCCGAGGTCGATGCGGTCTACGGCATCCCGCCCACGGTGGCCATCGAGCAGCGGCTCTCGCGCGGTGGCCGCAAGTCCACGGTGGGCACCACCACCGAGGTCTGGCATTTCCTTCGCCTGCTGTATGTGAAGCTGGGCATCCAGCACTGCGTCAAGGACGGCGCGGCCGTCATGCCGCAAAGCAGCGATTCGATTGCGGCCCAGTTGCTCAAGCACTACCGTGGCCAGCATGTGGGCTTGCTTGCGCCGCTGGTGATCAACCGCAAGGGCGTCTACACCGAGCTGGCCGACTGGGCCCGCCCGCGCGGCCACACGCATTTGCGCGTGGACGGCGAGTTTCTGCCGACCACCGGTTTTCCGCGCATCGACCGCTTCAAGGAACACACCGTTGAGTTGCCCGTGGCCGATGTGCGCGTGCATCCTGCCCAAGAAAGCGCGCTGCGCCAGGCGCTCAAGACCGCGCTGGAACACGGCAAGGGCGTGGTGCATGTGCTGGCCCCGCTCGATGGCCTGAAGGCCGCGATGGCGGACGGCACGTCCACGCAAGGCATAGGCCGCATTCATGCCTTTTCTACCAAGCGTGCCTGCCCGGTCTGCGCCACCTCCTACCCCGAGCTGGACCCGCGCCTGTTCTCTTACAACAGCAAGCACGGCTGGTGCCCCGACTGCGTGGGCACCGGCGTGGCGCTGACCAAGGAGCAGCGCAAGGCGCTGGACGACTCAGTGCGCGACGACGACAACAAGGGCCGCGAGCAAAGCTTTGCCGAGCCTGAACTCGATGACGTGGTCGACACCGTCTGCCCCGGCTGCGCCGGCACCCGTCTGAACAAGCAGGCCAGAGCGGTGCGATTGCACAGCGCCAGCGGCGATGGCTGGTCCATCACCGACATTGCGCGCCTGTCCGTCAGCGATGTGCGCTCTTGGGTACAGGGCCTGCAATTGGTGGGCCGCGAGGCCGACATTGCGCGCGACCTCATTCCTGAAATCAAGAGCCGGCTCGAGTTTCTGGAAGAAGTCGGCCTGGGCTACCTCACGCTCGACCGTGGCGCGCCCACGCTCTCGGGCGGCGAGGCACAGCGCATCCGTCTGGCTGCGCAACTGGGCTCCAACCTGCAAGGCGTGTGCTACGTGCTGGACGAGCCCACCATCGGCCTGCACCCGCGCGACAACCAAATATTGCTGGGCGCCCTGGGCAAGCTCAGCGAGCGCGGCAACACCCTGGTGGTGGTCGAGCATGACGAAGACACCATACGCCGCGCCGACCACATCATCGACATCGGCCCCGGCGCGGGCAAGCGCGGCGGCCGCGTGGTCGCGCAAGGCAGCGCGGCTGACTTGTCGGCCGCGCCCGACTCATTGACCGGCCGCTACCTGCTGCACGCCATCCAGCATCCCCTGCGCCCACGGCGCGACACCGACCCCTCTGCCTTACCCCCTCCCCCCCTGGGGGAGGGCGCGGACGCGCCCGCCAAGCCCTTGAGTAAAGCCAAGCAAGCCGCCGCCAAAGCGCAAGCCCTCAAAGACAAGGCCGCCCAAGCCAGCGCCGAGCACAACGCCGCCATCTCACTCCCTCCCCCTCTGGGGGAGGGCAGGGGTGGGGGCATAACCTACACGCCCTGGCTGCACGTCGATGGCGCCAAGCTGCACAACCTCCAGAACGTCAGCATCGATGTACCCCTGTTCCGCCTGGTCGCCGTCACCGGCGTGAGCGGTTCGGGCAAGTCCACGCTGGCGCGCGAAGTGCTGCTGGCCAACGTGCAGGCCGCCGTCGCCCAGCGCTCGACCGCCGCTGGCCGCAAGCTCGACGAGGCTGGCAAGCACCCTGCCTGGGTCGGCTGCACCGGCGTGAGCGGCTACCAAGGCGTGGACCGCGTGCTCGAGGTCGACCAAACCCCCATCGGCAAAACCCCGCGCTCCTGCCCTGCCACCTACATCGGCTTTTGGGACACGGTGCGCAAACTCTTTGCCGACACGCTGGAAGCCAAGGCCCGAGGCTACGGGCCCGGCCGGTTCTCCTTCAACACCGGCGAAGGCCGCTGCCCCACCTGCGAAGGCGCAGGCGTGCGCACCATAGGCATGAGCTTTTTGCCCGACGTGAAGGTGCTGTGCGAAACCTGCCACGGCGCGCGCTTCAACCCCGAGACCCTGGCTGTGATCTGGCGCGGCAAGAGCATCGGCGAGGTGCTGCGCATGGAGGTGGACGAAGCGGTGGAGTTCTTTGCCGCCATGCCCAACATCAGCCACCCGCTGCAGCTGCTCAAGGACGTGGGCCTGGGCTACCTCACCCTGGGCCAGCCTTCACCCACGCTCAGCGGCGGCGAGGCGCAGCGCATCAAGCTGGTGACGGAACTGAGCAAGGTGCGCGACGACATCACCCGCCGCGGCCAAAAAGCCCCGCACACGCTCTACGTCCTGGACGAACCCACCGTAGGCCTGCACATGGCCGACGTGGAAAAACTCATCCATGTGCTGCACCGCCTGGTCGATGCCGGCCACAGCGTGGTGGTGATCGAGCACGACCTCGACCTGATCGCCGAAGCCGACTGGGTGCTGGACCTAGGCCCAGGCGGCGGCGACGCCGGTGGTCGGGTGGTGGCATCGGCGCCGCCGGATGAACTGGTGCGCTTGAAGACGGCGACGGGGGTGGCCTTAGGGCCGGTGTTGGCGCGGGGGTGAGGGTTCAAGGCTTGCGGCGCTGCGCTGCTTGCTGGTAGACCGTGCCCTGGTCGCGCCGCCCGATCGCGATCACGAAAACCATCACCCGATGATCGATCACTTCATAGACCAGGCGGTAGCCGGTGTCTCGCAGCTTGATCTTGTAGGTGTTCTTGAGTTCCCCGTGCAGCTTGGCTGAGGGAACATGGGGTGCTTGCAGGCGCTTGGCCAGTTGTTTCTTGAATAGCAATTGGACAGAGTTGTCGAGCCTGCGCCATTCCTTCAGCGCGGCTTCGTGGAACTCCAGCTCATAGGTCTTCAAGCGCCACCTTGACCCGTTTGCCGCCTTGGCGCTGCTTGACGATCTGCGTCAGCTCCGCGTCTTCCAGGCGCTCCAGCAAAGCCTCATAAGCCCGGGCTGACAACAAGTAAGCCGCAGGCTTGTTGTGGTTGAGCACGGCAATGGGTGAGTCGCCCGCATCCTGCAGGATGGCACTGGGATTGCGCCGCAGATCGGTCATGCTGACTGTCGTGCTGGCGTAGATGGAGTGTGTGGTGGCCATGAAAATTGTGTGCTTTATTTAGTGCTTAATTTAATGCATTTTGTGAGCAGAATCCGAATTTTGTCAACGCGTTGCCGCTGTCGTTGGGGTCCGGAGCGGGGGGTCGCCAACACGCTCTACGTCCTGGACGAACCCACCGTAGGCCTGCACATGGCCGACGTGGAAAAACTCATACACGTGCTGCACCGCCTGGTCGATGCCGGCCACAGCGTGGTGGTGATCGAGCATGACCTCGACCTGATCGCCGAAGCTGACTGGGTGCTGGACCTGGGCCCAGGCGGCGGCGACGCCGGTGGCCGGGTGGTGGCCTCTGCGCCGCCGGATGAACTGGTGCGCTTGAAGACAGCGACGGGGGTGGCCTTAGGGCCGGTGTTGGCGCGGGGGTGAGGGCTCAGGGCTTGAGGCGCAGGCCCTCCCACTTGCAGGTCGATCACATTCACCCTGGACCGCTAAGCGCATGAGCGCGGTGGATCTGAACGGCAGATGCACACAGGTTTTCAGGCTGGCAGCTTGTGCTTCTTCAGCCAGTCTTGGAGCGCGGCGTCCACCCGGGTCTGCCATCCCTCGCCGGTAGAGCGAAAGGACTCGACCACATTTCTGGACAACCGAATCGTCACGCGCTCCTTGGTGGGCGCCTTCTGCGGGCCCCGTACCCCGAGCTTGCTCTGCAGGGAAGGTGAAAGCGCAGCTGCGCGCTTGAACTGCTGGAGATCTGCAGTCTTGAGTTCCCGCACCTCTCCATGCGGATCAGTCAGCGGAACGTGCTTGGGCATATCTGTTCACCTCTCGTGCATTGGCCTTGCGGAAGCTGATGACACGAATGCCATCGGGCGTTTCGGTGAAGCACATCACGTGGACCCGATCGCCAAGCAAACCGATGGCGATGATCTGGGTCTCGTGGTACTCCTTGCGCTCATCTGCTGCGAAAAGTGCCGTCTCGAACTCAAAGTCTGCTGCCCTCTCAAAAGAGAGGTCGCGTAGCTGGATGTTTCGTTCGTTTTTGGCTGGATCGAAAGAGACGCGCACCATTCAAACTGTATGCACAAAAAGCGGTGGTGTAAATCACGGTGATCGACTAAGCTCTGTTCGCTTCTACCAAGGAGTTGTGACCATGAAATGCCCAAGCTGCGGAGCAACTGCACTGATCCACGACACCCGGGACCTGCCCTACATCTACAAGGGCGAGCAAACCGCCATTCCTGATGTCACCGGCGACCATTGCCCCGCGTGCGGTGAAGTGGTCTTAGACCATGAGCAGTGCGACCGGTACAGTGAATTGGTGGGCGCGTTTCAGCGACAGGTGAATGCAGCCTATGTTGATCCGGCCTTCATCGCCAAGGTGCGCAAAAAACTCCGCCTTGACCAGCGCGAGGTGGCCGACATTTTTGGCGGCGGCGTGAATGCCTTTTCGCGCTACGAGAACGGCAAGACCAAACCGCCGCTGGCCCTGGTCAAACTGCTGAAGGTGCTGGACCGGCATCTGGAGTTGCTCAAGGAGGTCAGAGCTTCTTGAGGTTGGAGTAGGTCTTCAGACATGCCTAAAACATACCGCAGTGATACCTTCGCGGCCATCCACGAAACCATGGAGGCCATGCATGACATTGGCGCCATTGACAAGCAGACGATGCGCGAATTTGATGAGGCCTGCCTGACGCCGGTTCTGCCCCTGGAGCCGGAGGAAATCAAAGAGATTCGTCTGCGCGAACACATCTCTCAGCCAGTTTTTGCCCGCTATCTCAATGTGTCGAAAAACCTGGTCTCCGACTGGGAGCGGGGGGTCAAGAAACCGGGCGGTCCTGCACTACGCTTGTTGATGGTTATTCAGAAAAAGGGACTGCAGGCGATTGCTTGAGAGAGGGCGAGTCCTTGACCTCGGTCTTTTGTCCTTGCGTGTGGATTGAGGCTGCCAGAATATCGGTTGGAAAATAGCTCTCTGACCCGAAAAATCCAGTTCAACTTATGAATCGACGAGGCACGATGCCAATACCCGACTTCCAATCTTGCATGCTCCCCTTCCTGCGACATTTGTCCGATGGCGCTGAGCACACACCGCGCGATACCGAAGATGCCATCGCTATGCATTTCAAGCTGACGGCGCAAGAACTATCCGCACTGCTTCCGTCAGGCCAGATGACTGTTTTCAAGAGCCGTGTTGGCTGGGCCCGCACCTACATCAAAAAAGCGGGCTTGCTCGACTCTCCTAAGCGGGGTATCTATGTCATCACGAAGCGGGGCCAAGATGTACTGGCTCAAAATCCCATAGCGATTAATATCAAGTTCCTGGAGCAGTACCCAGAATTTATTGCTTTCCAAAACGCGTCTACGCCAAAGCGTGATGGTGAGGTTCAAGCAATACCCCTGCGACAAGAAGAAACACCACCTGCTGAGGCTATTGAACTCGCACATCAGGAACTGCGCAACCAACTGGCGGATGACTTGCTGGGCCGCATCCTCGAGTGTTCACCAGCTTTCTTTGAAAATCTGGTCGTCGAGCTGCTCGTAAAGATGGGCTATGGCGGCTCACGTCGCGATGCTGGTGAGCGTGTAGGTCAATCAGGCGATGGTGGTATTGATGGAATCATCTGCCTCGTTTGCCGCAATGCGCTCGTCCGCGTACCTCTCACGGATGCCCGTACTCCAGAACACAGCGGCGGTCCCAACGAAAGCGAGGACGGCGCCCAAAACGAGTACGACGTTCGCCCAAGTGAAGACGGCATCCGCTACGGGAAGCGATACGTTAAACATGGTTCGGGAGAGCGAAGTTCTTCATCCGAGGATCAGCCAGTCCCGCTGAAATCTTCATGGCCGCAGGCCGCACGGCGCCGAAGTATTGGCGCAGCACTGGCCAGCAGTCCTTGAACTGGCTGCCATCCGGCAAGACATAAGTCATCCTCACCACATCGGCCAGGCTGGAGCCCGCTTGGGCCAGTGCGGATTCGATGTTCATCATGCATTGCTCGGTTTGCTCTGCCAGGTCGTCGGAAATGGTCATGGTGGAATAGTCAAAACCGGTGGTGCCGGAGACGAAGATCTAGTCCCCTTGGACCACGCCCTGCTGTAGCCAATCTCTGGCGCCAAGTAAACACTAGACTTGAACAACCGAGAGCATCTGGAGCAATATGGGATGGATCCTTGTTCGCGTTAGCCGAGCAGCGCTCAGGAGTATCAAATGCGACGAAATGAGTGGGGTTACCTAACAAGCTGTTCAACAGGACGTCAACCCGCTTCGCGGTTTGCCGCCTGTTAACGCCGGCGTTAGGCATCATAGGATTCGTCTTGCGAGCAGTTAGCGTATTTGCTAACATCCAGCATGGCATATCAAATCGACTACTTTCACGAACGGGTGCGCTCCGAGATCCAGGGGTGGCCCGTGGATGTGCTCGCCGATTACGCCCGTCTGGTAGAACTTCTAGCCGAATACGGGCCAAGTCTTCGATTGCCACACTCGCGCGCCTTCGGCGATGGCCTGTTTGAGCTTCGGCCGCATGGTCGCACCGGCATTGGTCGAGCGTTCTACTGCTATCTGGTCGGAAAGCGAGTGGTTGTCTTGCACGCGTTCATCAAGAAGTCGCAGCAAACCCCTGACAGCGAGTTGAAGCTCGCTCGTAAACGCCTTAAGGAGGTGCAGCATGGCTGACCTGAAATACAAACCCGTTCCTCACAATCACGCCGAGTTCCTTGCGTCTGCCCGCAAGCGTCCGGGCTTCACAGAGGAATACGACAGTCTTCAGCTTGAGTACGCGCTGGCTGGGCAAATGCTCAAGGCCCGTACGAAGGCGGGTATGACCCAAGACGCCGTGGCCGAACGCATGGGCACTACCAGGAGCGCAATTTCACGTCTGGAGGCAGCGGGCCGCCATGCTCCGTCGTTGGCAACGCTGAAGAAATACGCAGCCGCCGTGGGCTGCGATCTCCAGGTCAAGCTTGTTCCTCATAAGTCCGCATGACGCCGAACACCTCAGTCGAGGCGACAAATTGCAGCAAGCTGCAATTTGCGCCTCACCTCAAACGTTAGAGCTCATGTCCAGCGCACCGCCTGATCCTCGCAAGCTATCGGTTGTAGTACGGTTGATTCTCGTCGCCGTCCTTGCCGTCCTTGTTTCCCCACTGATCGTGTAGGGGGCGGTGTTTGGGGTGTCGGTTTCCCATCACCACCCCCGATGGGGAGAGATGGGCTCGGCGATGTCGGGGATCTACTTGGGTATTCCGGACCAACGTGGCAAGCAGGCTCGCTCTCAGCCCAAGCTCCTGGACCAAGTTCTGGAGCTCAGTGGTGAACCGACCAAAAGGGCCGCAGTCACGCTGAACTGGCGAAGCTGCCGGATTCATCAATGTAGAGGTTCACGCAAGGAGGGGCTTACGCCCCCTAACGAATGACCTGAGCGGACCGCCGTGGGCGGGCCCGCTCGAAGCAAGGGTTAGTCGTCTCAGCCAAAGATGCGCTCTGCGACCGATGAGGCGAGACCGTGAGCTTGGGCAGACAACAGGGTGGTGCCAAGACCGGTTAGATCTGCGGTGACGCCAAGCCACTTGATCAGATTTGATTCACGAAGCCCTTCAACGCGCTGCTCGGGGGGCAGAGTATGTGAGCCCTCCAATAGCTTCAGAGCTTCAATTAAGTATTGCGGTGGCGTTTCGGCCCGCAGGCCGAGCGACTGAAGCAATCCAAGGGAATCGCGAAGCTCGATAGCACGACGCGTGTTTGTAATTTCAAGGCCATCGGCATGTATTTGGGCGTCCCTTGGTGCGCTGATGCCGGTGTCGCAGTTGTCGATCCTGACATTCTTCAGATGCAGTGCCATGTGGTCTCTCCTCGACGACTAACGTTTGAGCTGAGCGGACACTAACCTGGGAAGCCTCGCGGCCCCAGTGCCAAGCCGGTGGAAAAATCGGGGCCAGTGTCGAATTTCTAGCCATCTTGCCTCCGACCTCAAGCCACCTGCCTCAGCGCCGTCACCTCAATCTCAATCTTCATCCGAGGATCAAGCAGGCCGGCCGAAATCATCATGGCCGCAGGCCGCACGGCGCCGAAGTATTGGCGCAGCACTGGCCAGCATTCCTTGAACTGGCTGCCATCCGGCAAGACATAAGTCACCCTCACTACATCGGCCAAGCTGGAGCCCGCCTGGGCCAGCGCTGTCGCTATGTTCTTCAGGCATTGCTCGGTTTGCTCTGCCAGGTCGTCGGAAATGGTCATGGTGGAATAGTCAAAACCGGTGGTGCCGGAGACGAAGATCCAGTCCCCTTGGACCACGGCCCGGCTGTAGCCAATCTCTGCTTCGAAGGTGGAGCCCGAGCTGATGAATGAACGTTTCATGTGGGTGGCTACCTTGATACAGACTTGCTGCCATCAGCCTGTCGAAACGTTCAGCTTACTGGAAACACGTCCCATTAATCGTCAAGAAAAGTTGCGCATTGGGCTGATGTTTTAGGCTAGCGCCACTGTCCAAAAGTTGTGTTCGGCAGCGGTAGCCAAGCTGGGTCACCGCTAGCGCCATGAAAGACGGGGACATGCCAGCTTTCTTTTAGAGGCTGGCGTGTGTAAGCTTCCACACAAGGAGGCGCACATGGCAACCAACCTCGATCTCGACCCAAAGCTCTTGGACCAGGTTTTGGAGCTCAGTGGTGAAGCAACCAAAAAAGCCGCGGTCACGCTGGCGCTCAAGGAGTTCATCGCTCGCCGTGAACAAAAAAAGCTCACTGAGCTTTTTGGCAAGTTGGATTGGGATGCAAGTTTCGATTACAAGGCAGAGCGCAGCCGTTCATGACTTTGCTGGTAGACACCAGCGTCTGGTCGCTGGCATTTCGGCGCGACGGATCGACGCATGAGCCTGAGGTTCTGGTGCTATCAGAGGCTTTGGCTGGCGCTGCAGCTGTCTTCACCACGGGGCTGGTTTTGCAGGAACTGCTTCAGGGCTTCGGCGGCCCGCGTTCGGCGCAGGCCATCATCCAGCGCTTTCAGGCCCTGCCCTTTATCTCGCCTGACAGGCAGGACCACATCGCAGCCGCCGAGCTGCGCAATGTCTGCCGGCGCGCTGGGGTCAAGATCGGCACCATTGATGCCCTGATCATCCAGTTGTGTGGGCGACACGACTTGACCTTGCTGTCGACCCACCAGGACTTTGTTCATGCAGCCAGGCATGTGCCGGTCAAACTTTGGCGCCCATAGGATCTGTCGGCCCAGCCTGGACAAGGCCTCTTCCCAATCGGCGGCCATTGGCCTTGGGGTAGGGTGATGGTGCGCAGGTGAGTGGGTAATCCTTCCCTTTTGAATGCGGCGCAGAAGTTGGAGCGTTGCGCAGCCATGGCGGAGCCACCACGCTCAAAGTAAGTCGAGCAACTCGTTGTCGGCAGCAGCCGGGACGCGTTTGTCCGCGTGAGGGTCAAACCTGCGCAGTCTGCGAAGGGCCTTGGGCTGCCATTTGTTGAGGCAGCGCAAGCCACACCCACACCGCCTAGAAAAACACCCCATCCGAGCTGTATCAAGGCCTCAAGACCGCCGCGCAAGCTCACCGACGCTGAGCCGGCTGAACAAAGTCGGCCAAAGCCACCGTCACCCGCTCGATCACCTCGGCCCAGCTCTCCTGCTCGCCCTGGCGGAATAAGCGCAGGCTTGGGTACCAGGGTGAATCCTCGCGTTTGAGGAGCCAGCGCCAATCGGTCCTCTCGCTGGGCAGCAGGACCCAGCAGGGAACACCCAGCGCACCGGCCAGGTGGACGGCGGCGGTGTCTACGCCGATGAGCAGGTCCAGCTGCGAGACGATGGCGGCGCTGTCGGCAAAGTCCTTGATCTGGGTGCCCAGGTGTACCAGGGGCTGGCCTGTCGGCGGGGCTAAGGCTTGGTCTTCCGCCTGGCCCTTCTGCAGGCTCACGAAGGTCGTCTGAGGCACAGACCACAAGGGCGCGAGCGCCGACAAGTGAGGCAGCGAGCGGTGGTGGTCGTTGCGGTGCCCGGCCGAGCCCTTCCACACCAGGCCTATGCGCCGGTGGGCTGTCGGCAGCCAGGGGCGCCAGGCCCGCACCCGTTCAGGGTCGGGGTGCAGGTAGGGCGTGGCTGCAGGAATATTGGCCAGCGAGTCGGTGCCCAAGTACAGGGGCAGGCTCATGATGAACACCCAGCAGTCGTGTTCTGGAAGTTCCGCCAGCGTGGATACCGTACGCACGCTCACCCGATCGGATTCAAATTGCTCGAACAAGGGGCGCAAGGGCTCGGGGCACAGCAAGGTGATATGTGCCGGGCCCTTGGCCAGCAGCAAAGGCAGGTAGCGCACAAACTGAATTTGGTCGCCCCCACCTTGCTCTTGCAGCAGCAAAATGCGCCGGCCTTCCAGGCTTTCACCGCGCCAGGCGGGGTCATTGAGTTCGGGCGGATGGGTGACCCGGGGGTGGTCGGGCGGCCAGTCGGGTCCGTGGCGGGATTCATGCAGAGCCCAGGCCTCGCCGTAGCGGCCCAGCCTCAGCAGAAGCAATGAAAGATTCCAGGCCATCAAGGCGTCGCTGCGCGGTGAAGAAACCAGGGCCAGCCCTAGGTGTTGCTCCGCCTCCTCAAACCGTTGGAGCCTGGCTAACAGGTTGCCCAGGTTGTAATGGGCTGTGGCCGAGTCGTCGAGCGCCAAGGCGCGCCTGAAGGCCGCCTCGGCCTCTTCAAAACGGGATTGCGATTGCCAGGCATTGCCCAGGTTGATGTACGCGCTGGCAGAGTCAGGCCGCGCCCGAACCAGCGCCAGCAGCAGCTGCTTGGCCTCCTCGACACGGCCGACGGTCACAAGCAAGCCCCCCAAATTGCTGGAGGCCTCTTCAAAGTCGGGGCGCAGGGCCAGGGCGCGTTGGTAGCTGGCCAGCGCCTGCTCATGGCGCTGAAGATGCTGCAGCACCACGGCATGGTTGTAGGCCAGCAAGGGATCTTGAGGTGCCAACTTCACGGCCAGGGCGTAGCTCTTTTCGGCCGCGTCATACCGGCCTTGCTCTTGCCACAGCAGGCCCAGTTCGGCACTGGCCTGTGGATGCTCAGGCTGCAATTGCAGGGCTTGCAAGTAGGCCGCCTGCGCGGCCTCGGGCCGGCCGAGTTGTTTGAGCAAACCCGCCATCGAGTAATGCACATGCGCGCTTTGAGGCTGCAAGGCCAGCGCCTGCAAATAGGCTTGGAGCGCTTGCAAGGGTTTGTTTTGCAGGCGGAGCACCTGGGCCAGTTGGCACCAAGCGTCGAAGTGCTTGGGCGCTAGGGCGGTCAGGCGCAGAAAAAATTGCTCGGCCTGGCCCCAGTTCTTGAGCAGGCGCGCGCAACTGCCCGCACACATGAGCCAGGCCAGATGATGGGGCTGCTTTTCCAAGGCAGCATGGATGCGCATCATGGCCCCCGCCAGGCCGCCATTGGCCATTTGCGCCAGCACGGCGTCCAGGGATTCGGGTCGGATGTCGGCAACAGCAGACGCAGCGCTTTGTGTCATGGCTGTAAAGATTAATGCGAATCCTTCCGCCTAATAGTTAAAGATGGTTGCAAGGTCTGGAAATTCAGGCGAGCCCCGCAGGAGCGCCGCCGTGGCCGGCACCGCTGGCAAGCGCCAGGGGTGCGGCTGCTGGCGCGGTCCTCATTCGATGGCAAGCTCAGTGCATGGCCCGGGCTATTCACAGGCCTATGTCTGGGTATGGCTAGAGGGGGCCACGCAAGCCGTGGTGGCGGGTTTGCTCTCCAAGCAGGGCCAGCAACTGGTGTTTAACTATGGCCGCAGCTACCTGGCCCGCCCGGATGCCATCGCCTTGTACGAGCCAGAGCTTCCCCTGCGCGCGGAGGCCATTGCACTGAACCCTGGCTTAAGCATGCCCAGCTGCATTCGTGATGCTTCGCCCGATGCGTGGGGTCGCCGCGTCCTGACCAATCGCAAGCTGAGCGCCCCAGCGGCAGCCGGTGACGGTGCAGAACTCGACGAATTGACCTACCTGCTCGAATCGGGATCAGACAGGATCGGCGCACTTGATTTTCAGTTGTCCCCCACGCAATACCTGCCAAGGCAGGCGCAGCAAGCCACGCTGGACCAGCTGTCTAGTGCTGCAGACGAGAAGCTGGCCGAAATCATCCGCCATCGCCTCAAGGGTGCGAAGGCCACCCTGCGCGAGCTGTTCGGCCGTCTGGTCTTCAATGTCCTGTGTGGCAACACCGATGATCACGCCCGCAACCATGCCGCCTTTTGGAATGGGCGCCAGCTAGAGTTAACGCCCGCCTACGACATTTGTCCGCAAGCAGGTTTGGGTCAGCAGGTCTCGCAGGCCGTGCTCATTCGCGCAGGAGAGCGCAGCAGCCAGCTCGCCATTTGTGTTGCCGCAGCCCCGGCCTTTCTGCTGGGGCAGGAGCAGGCCGTAGCCATCGTCAACCATCAGGTCAGTGTCATTGAATGCCAATGGCAGGCTGTCTGTGATGAAGCCAATCTCAGCGCAGTAGATCGGGCCTTGCTTTGGCGTCGCCAGTTTCTGAACCCGTTCGCCTTTCTTGATGCGCCACGAGGGCTTCGTGTGCCTGGGGTGGCCTGAAGCAGCGCGCCACGCCGGTCGATGATTCGATCGCATGCCTCTGGTCCGGCACCGGCTCTTCCAAGCGATAACCCAGCCCCCGCACGGTCTGAATCAGGGCCACGCTCTGGTTCTCGTCGATCTTGCTGCGCAGGCGGCGGATGTACACGTCCACCACGTTGGTCAGCGGGTCTTCGCTGTGGCCCCACACACTGGACAGGATGCGCTCGCGGCTGAACATCCGGCCGGGCGCTGCCATCAGCAATTCCAGAAGGGCCAGCTCGCGTGCGGTGAGGTTCAGGGGCACGCCGGCCCGGCTGGCGCGCATGCGCACGCGGTCGAGTTGGAGGTCGGCCACTTGAAGAATCGGCTTTCGGCTGGGTAGCAGGTTCTGGGAGCGGCGCGCCAGCGCTTCGAGCCTGGCCAGCAGTTCTTCAAACTCAAAGGGCTTGCACAGGTAGTCGTCGGCCCCCATGCGCAGGCCGGCGACCCGCTCGTCCAGTGTGCCTAGGGCGGTGAGCATCAAGATGGGTAGCTTGACGCCTTGCGCACGCAGGCTCTCGCAAATCTGAATGCCGCTCATGCCCGGCAGCATGACATCGAGCACCACCACCGTCGGCGTGGGCGCGCTCGTCTGCTGCGATTGGCGCGAAGCACTTAAGGCCAGTGACAGCCCCTCATTGCCATGGGCTGTATGCTGGACGTGGTAGCCCTCGGCGCGCAGGCCGCGCTGTAAAAAGTCCGCAATGCGCGGGTCGTCTTCCACCAGAACAATGTTCATGACAGCTCGCCTTGTGATGGCAGCAAGGGCAGGCGCAAGACCGCCCTTGTGCCGTGGGTTTGGCCAGGGTGAGCAGGGCTGCTCAGCCTCAGGGTGCCGCCGTGTGCCTGGGCCAGCGCCTTTGCAATCGGCAGACCCAGGCCACTGCCGGCAGCGCGGTGGCGACGCGCGTGCGCACCCCGAAAGTGGCGCTCAAAGACAAAGGGAAGGTCTTGCGGCGCAATGCCTATGCCCTCATCAACGATGTGCAGTTCCAGGACGCGACCTTCTTCGCAGGCCCGTAGCTCTACCTGGACCGCACCTTGTGGCTGCGAGTAGCACACCGCGTTGTTCAGGAGCAGCAGCACCAGTTGGCACAGCCGCTGCGCATCGCCCAGCACCCACCCTGTTGAAGCGGGCGGGGGCGCGCACGCGATGTGCACCTGCGTCAGCCTGGCCAGGGCGCGGGCCTGGGTGAGCGCGTCCATCAAAGGCAGGCTCAGGTCTACAGGTTTGCGAACCAGGCTGAGCGTGTCCATGTCGCTGCGGGCCATGGCCAGCAGGTCATCGATCACGGCGCTCAGTTGGCCGGAGGTGTCAACGATGCGTCGCAAGGCTTCGCGGTACTCGGCCACCGGGCGGTCTGGCCCGCGCAGGGTGATCTCGGCCTCGCCACGTAAGACCGTGGTGGGTGTGCGCAGTTCATGGCTGATAGCGGCCAGCAATTGGCGGCGTCGCACATCGGTCTGGTGCAGTGACTCATTGGCCTCGTGCAGGTCTCGGGTGCGTTCGCGCACCTGGGCCTCCAGCTGGTGGCGCTGCTCGCTTTCGCGCTGCCGATGTTGCTCGAGTTCGTCGGCCATGGCATTCATGCTGCGCGCCACGTCGGAAAACTCGTCGGGGCCGCCGAGCGCAATGCGGTGGTCCAGTTGACCCTGGCGCAGCGCCTGGGCACCTTTGAATAGTGCGTCCAGCGGGCGGCGCAGTGCACGCCCGAAGTACACCGTCGCGCCGAGCGCCACCATGGCCAGCAAAACAGCCATGCCTATCCAGAGCCAGCGCATGCGGGCCAGGGCCTGGTCAGCCGCGCTGCGCTCACGCTGCACCACGGCCGTTTCGCGCGCGATGTTCAGGGCAATGAGCTGGCGCAGGTCCTGCCCTTGGGACACCTCGAACGCGTCGGCCAGCCGGTCCCAGGCTTGGCGGGCCGACGCGTCGGCCGGCAAGGCGGCCATGTCTCGCACGCTGTGGCTGATATCTCGCACATGCTGGTCCAAAATGCGCAAGGCCTCGGGCCGCGCCCGATGTTCCTCGCCACCGTCTGCGTCGGGACCGACTCGGGCCGCCGCCTGCGTCAGGCGATGGAGGTCGGCCAGGGCGCTGTGCAAATTCTTCAGCAGCAGATCCCGTTCGGCCGGGTCGCCGCCGGCGCCTACCATGTGCTGGGTCAGCCAGGAGCGAAGCCGCTGCTTGGTGGTCGACAGCTGCAGGAAGCCCAGGTGAATGTCGTTGGCCATGCGGCCGCGCACCACCTGCCGCTCCACCTCGCGCAAGGCCAGCACGGCGGCTGCGCCCTGCAGCGCAATGATGGCGGCCAGAAGAATCAAGACCAGGCTCAGGCGGCGGCGAAACATCGGTGAAATTGTCGAATGCGCTTGCCAAAAAAGACGCCTGTCATGCTTTGTTCATGTGCCTGTCAGTGGCTGCTCATGCGCGGTTCAAGGTGGGTTCAGAGGCTGTAGCTCCAATAGCTGCAGGCATCTCAAAGACTTGTGATGCTGCCGATTTATTCTTGTTCATGTTTATTCACTTTTTGGAGTCCCTCCGTCATGAAAAAACGCTTACTCGTATCTGCCGCTTTGAGCCTGCTTGCCTTGAGCGGCGCTGCATCTGCCACTGTGGTCAACCGTGCCATCACGGAAGCGGATGTTCTGAGCGCGCAGGCGGCTTGGTGCAAGGCCTTGGTCGACATCAGCCAGACTGGTGAAAAGAGCGGCCAAGCGGCGGCCAAGGCGCTGGCTGAGAAAGTGATCGACAGCGCTTACGGCTATCAAATGGGCGCCGTGCTGTTCAAGCCCACACTGACCGTGGCGCCCCAGACCTTTCGCACCACACGCGCTGGGGCCTTGGCTTACTTTGTAGGCGGCGACAGCAACTTTCCGAAAGACACCGGCTTCGCCCTCAAGGGCTGGACCCGGTGCGAGGCCAAAAATGCGGCGGTCTTTATCGCCGGGGATTCAGCCAGCAGCATGGGCAACGTGATGATCACCGACAAGAAGGGCCAGGTGACCACGGTTGACAAGACCTGGAGCTACGTCAAAGACGACGCCGGCAAGCTGCGCATCGTGGTGCATCATTCCTCACTGCCTTATAGCGGCAACTGAGCGCCAAGGCGGCTTGGGCCCTGCGCCCTTGCAGTCACGGCCGGCCCTACGCCCGCCCAATTTCCCGCTGCATGAACAGGTAGAGCCCTTCGACCTTTTCCCGTGTCCAGGGTGTTTTGCGCAGGAACTTCAGACTGGAGTTGACGCTGGGCTCGTAGGTGAAGCAGCGGATAGCAATGCGCCGCCCCAGCTCCTCCCAGCCGTAATGGGCTTCAAGGGCGCGCACCATGGCTTCAAGGGTCAGCCCGTGCAGGGGGTTGCGCGGCTGAGCGGGGGGCGGTGCTGGGTCTGTCATGGGCTGATCGTGCTGGCGCCGGATGGTTCAGGCAAAACCCATGCGGGCCGCTTCGCGCATTTGTCGCCGGGTTTCCTTGGCCTGCTCATTGAGCCAGCGCTTGAGGGCTGCGTCGTCTTGTACCAGCTGCAGATCGCGCTGCATCAAGGCGAGCTCATGCTCCAGATCGACGACCTGCTGATGGAGGGCCGTTTGAAGCGAAAAGGCTGTCAGTTTGAACCCTGGGGCCAGCTCAAACTCGGCCGCCAGGCGCTCGCTGCGGGCGGCGCGCTCGCGCTCCAAATCAGCCACTTGTTGCTTGATCAGCAGGGTCCACTCGGCGAGCTTGTCCTCGCTCATCAGCGCTGCTGCTTGTGCGTCGGCGCCCAGGGCCTTTTGCTGAATCTGTAGCAAGGCCACCAGATCGCGGCGCTCATAGGCCGCGTTGGCTTCGCTCATCAGGGCCGTCTTGGCCAACCGGGCTTGCGCATCGGGCTCGCGGTCGGGGTGCAGGCTGCTGGCGAGTTGTCGAAACAACTTACGCAAGCTGCTTTCGGCCTCTTGCAGCTGTGCCCCCGCTTGGGCGGCATGGGGCTTTTTCTTGGCTTTGCGTTTGGCGGCTGCCGCACGGCGGGCCTCTTCGTCAGCCGCCAGGGTCTGGCGCACGCGCTCCATGCCGGCGGCCAGCAGCTCTTCCAAACTGGCCTCGTCAAGCGTGGCATCCAGCGGCTCGCCCAGCAGCTCTTCAATCTGTGCGCGCAGTTGGGCGGCGTCGGCTTGCTCGAGTTCGCCCAAGGTCTGCGGGCTGCGCTTGTCGTGCAGCGCCGCCATCTCGGCGTCGCCCTGTTCGCCCAGCGCGCCGGCCAGGCTGCAAAGAATTTGCGTGGCAGTATCGCGTTGCAAGGGGCTCAAGGCCTTGCCATCCAGCCGCTTGTCGAGCAAGAGAGCCATCTTGCGCATGGCCAGTCTGTGGCGCGCCTGCACGGGTGTCAGTTGCTGATGCACAGCCAGGCGATGTGATTGCTCCAGAGCGTCGAGCTCTTGCAATTGGCTTTTGAGCTTGGCAACGCGGCTCAGTTGTACATCGAACGCGCGCGCGGCGGCCGACTTCGGTGCCTGCGTCTTTGTGGCAAGGCTCAGCGCGGCCGCTGAAGAAGCGGGCTTGGGGCTAGGTTCGAGATCGTCGAACAGGGGCGGGGTATTGGGCATTTCAGAGTTCAGGGGCTGAGTCGGCTTGGCTGCTCGGCTTCGGGCCAAAGCTGCGGGAAATAGAACCTTAGCGCATGCTGTGGAACGCCCAGGCGCAGCTTGCCGTGAGGAGAATCCGTCTCCAGCAGGCCACGCCTGAGCAGGGCCGTCACTTGTGCGGTGGACAGTCGGTCGCCCATACCCAGCATGGCCTTGAAGTCTCCTCGGTCCAACTCGGCCTGAGAGGCAAACAGGTAGTGAAGGGCGCGCAGACTTTCACTGCGCACCCCTTGGCGGACCACCTTTTCTTCATAAGCCAGACAGGCGGCCATGCGGCTTTTCATGTCGGCGAGCGACAAGGCCTGGCTCATAAAGCTCACCTGATCGAGGCAGGCATCGAGCATGTAGCCTATCCACGCCAGCAGGCCCGCTTCGCTCAGATTGCCTCGACCGTCCAGATCTCCGGCGCGGGGTTCGTCGGCAGCAGCAAGATGGGCGTAATAGGCCTCCTGCGAACGGGCGAAGCCACGCAGCGGCGACCACATTCCGTTGCTCAGCCCCATATGGGTCAACACCAGATGGCTCTGGAGTCGGGCCACGCGGCCGTTGCCGTCCAGAAAGGGGTGTATCCAGGTGAGGCGCTGGTGGGCTGCTGCCATGGCGATCAACTGCATTTCGCCACGCCGTGTCCGACCGTACACCTCAGACCAGCGGGCCATGAAGCCGGGTAGGGCTGCAGCGCCTGGTGCGGCATGCCTGCCCACGCTGACTTTACTGCTGCGCAAAGCGCCGGGTACGACCCAGCTGCTCTCTGGCCCGGAGCCCTTTGGGTCTGAAACAAGCCGGTCGGCTTGGGGCAAACGTGCAAACAGATCTTGGTGGATGTCCTGCACGGTCTGGGCAGCCCAGACCCGCTCAGTGGTCCATTGCGGCGAGAGTTGCTCGATCTGGGCCTCGGTCGCCATGTGGGCCAGGGCCAGGCGCTGTCGGCGGGCTTTGTCGCTGTCTTTGGCGTAATCGTTGCGCAGAGCCTGTTCGATCTCCAGGGGCAGGGTGTGCTGGCCTTCAATGCGGTTGGAGTAGTAGGAATTCATCGATCTGAGCATCTGCCTCAGGCTCGGCAAGGCGCCAGTGGCATAAGCCCCCGAAAGTCTGTCCGCCTTTCGGATCAGCTCATGGGCACGCTCTAGCATCGGCCCGAGCTTGTGCTCGCTCGGCAGCATAGGTTCCATCTGCGATGGATGATCATAAAGCTCAAATTTTTGCGACTTTTTCATATGCCGCAAGTATATGTTTTTAAAACGTTTTCATGAATATTTGGCATAAAAAATGCGATTTCATTTGCAACTTAAATTAGGCCCGATATCGAGTGATTTATCGTCTAGTCAATCCAGCCTCGCCCCCGACTGGCTGACCGCACTGGCCCACTTAGGCATTTGGGCGGCCAGGAACTTGGCGAAGTCCTCGCTGCCCAGAAAGGCCGGATCTGCCCCCTGATCGCTCATGCGCTTGCGGATCTCGGGGCTGAACAAGACCTGCCTGAAGGCATCGCTGAGCTTGGCCGTGATGTCCTTAGGCAGATTGGCGGGCGCCAGAAAGCCATAAAAGCCCACCACCTCAAAACCCTTGAGGCCGGTTTCTATGACGGTAGGAATGTCGGGCAGGGCCGGGTTGCGTTCGTGGCTGGTGACCGCCAGGGCGCGCACCTTGCCCTGCTTGTGATAGCTGGCCGCTTGCGGAATAGATTCAGCCATGAACTGCACCTGCCCGGCCATCAGGTCGGTGAAGGCCGGCGCGCTGCCGCGGTAGGGGATGTGCACCATGAACAGGCCGGTGGCGCTTTTGAACATCTCGGGCACCAGATGGCTGATGCCCCCATTGCCCGCCGAGCCGTAATTGACCTGCCCGGGCCGCGCCCTGACATAGGCCATGAATTCGGGCAGGGTCTTTGCAGGGATGTTGGGGTTGACCAGCAGGGCCAGTGGCTGCATGGCGGTACGCGCGATCGGAGTGAAGTCGCGCAGGGTCAGGTAGGGCAGCTTGGTATAGAGACCGGGGTTGATCACCATCACGCCGGTATTGGCCAGCATCAGGGTATAGCCGTCGGCTGGCGCCCGCATCACCTCCTGCGCGCCCACCGTACCGCCTGCGCCGGCTTTGTAGTCGATGACGATGGGCTGGCCCAGCACGTTGCCGAGCCGCTCAAGCAGCAGCCGTGCATGCTGGTCCAGCGGACCCCCCGCCGGAAAGCCGATCACCACGCGGATGGGCTTGTCTGGAAACGCGGCCCAACTGGCGCTCGACAGCAAGAGTGCGAGGATGGCGGCGCCGAGTTTGAAGCTTCTGATCATCTTGGAGTTACCTCGGTGAATGGCGTTCTCGGTGTTCGCTGAACTCGCAAAGGCACTCATTTGAATGGAGTTGCTCATCGTTGGACGGGCTCGGCCTGTGAGGACTTGAGCAGAACCCTGCTTATTGTCAGGCAGCTCTACAAGCCCAGGGGCAAGATGCTGCCCAAATGCGGTCTATCAGGGGTATATTGGCCGGCATCGCCGCCACCAGGAGCCCATCGTGAATTCCAATCAGCCGCACTGGGACAAGGTCTACCAGACCAAGCCGTTTGATTCGGTCAGCTGGTACGCGCCACATCTGGACACCTCCTTGCAATTGATCGAGCAGGTGGCGCCGGATCGGTCAGCCGCCATCATCGACGTGGGTGGCGGGGAGTCCACCCTGGTCGATGATCTGCTGGCCAAGGGCTACCGTCAGCTGACCGTGCTCGATCTGTCCCAAGCCGCGATTGACTTTGCCAAGAAGCGCTTGGGGCCTGCCGGCGATGCGGTGAACTGGCGGGTGGCCGATATCACCGAGGCCCAGCTGCCCGAGCGCAGCTATGACATATGGCACGACCGCGCCGTCTTCCATTTTTTGACCGAGCCTACCCAAAGGGCGGCTTATGTGCGGCAGGTGGCCCGCAGCATGAAGCCCGGGGGGCATGTGATCGTGGCCACCTTCGGTCCGCAGGGGCCGCTCAAATGCAGCGGTCTTGATGTGGTGCGCTACGACGCCGACGCTCTGCACCAGCAGTTTGGCCGGCAGTTTGAACTGCTTGATAGCCAGCTCGAGGTGCACCACACCCCCATGGGTTCCGAGCAGCAGTTCGTTTACTGCCTGTGCCGGGTGCAGTGAAAGGGTTTCAGGCCTTGGCCGTCGAGAGCACCCTACACCTTAGGTATAGCTGATCCAGTCTTCGTAGGCCGGACCGTCGAGGTGGGGCAGGGTGTTGTAGGTCAACAGGCTGTGGCGCTTGGGGTTGAATTCAAACTGGGTGATTGACGCATTGCGGATGCGCAGATTGAGTTCGATCCAACTGGTCGGTGAAGCATCAATGATTTGGCCGACGGCGGTGGCAATCGGCCCACCGCTGGAGACCAGTAGCACCGCGCCCTGATGGTTCTGGCGCACATGGTCCAGCGCAGCGCGTATGCCTGCGCTCCACTGTTCAAAGCTGGGCATGCCGCGTGGCGCGATCTGGCCGGCGATCCAGGCCTGCAGGGCCTGGCGCAGCAGGCGAAAGTGATGGCGGTAGAGCTCCGGCGTGTCGGGCCGGGCCAGCGGCTCGGGATGGATGGCCTCGATCAGCGCCAGGCTGTCGTATTCATTGAGCGCCGGCTGCTCCAGCGCTTGCAGGCCTTGCCCCAGACCCTGACAAATGCCGGCGTGGGTTTGCCTTTGGCGCTCCAGGGTGCCGGTGAGCGAGGCTTCAAACGTTATGCCGCGCTCGCGCAGGTATTGGCCCAGGCGCAGCGCCTGGCGGTGGCCGAGCTCGCTGAGGACGTCGTAGTTGTCGGCACCGAAGGAGGCCTGGCCGTGGCGCACAAGGTAGAGGGTTCCCATGGGCGGAATTTTCAACCAGGCCCGCGCCTGTCCCCGGTCGCGACCGCGACCGCTTAGGGTCTTAGAGCGCCAGCTGCCCGCGTATGCAGCTCACGCTAGAGCCGCCGACCCAGACCTGGCCCTGGGCATCGCGCTGCACATACACCTGGCCGGCCCGGCCCAGGCAGCTGCCCTGGCTGGCCAGGTAGCTGCTGGGCATTAGGCCCTCGGCCATCAGCCACTGCCCCAAGCTGGCGTTGAGGCTGCCGGTCACCGGGTCTTCCAAAATGCCCGAGGCGGCGGCAAAAGCGCGCACCTCCAGATCGGGCTCGGGGCTGGCGGGTGCCGTCTCACTGCGACTGGCACGCGCCTCGCGGTTGGCGCGGGCAATCAGCGCCGGGCCTGCCGGGCGGTAGGCCGCAGCCACCCCCACTTTGACGCCCAGCTCGCGCAGACGGCCATGGTCGGGCTGCAGTGCCAGCACCGTCTCGGGCGCGTCCAGCAGCAGGCTGAGCCAGACCGGGCCGTTGTCCAGGCTTTGCGAGGCACGCAACTGCCCCGCCTGCAAGCCCAGAGCGTCGCTGATTTGGGCGAGCAAGTCCGGCGCGATGGGGCTGCGGCGGCAGGCTGGCGCGGCAAAGGCCAGGCGACTGCCGCCCTGCCGAATACGCACCAGGCCCACGGCGCATTGCTGCACGATGAACTCAGGGTCTCGGGGCTGGCCGCCGGCTTCTAGCCAGGCATGACAGCTGCCCAAGGTGGGATGGCCTGCAAAAGGCAGCTCGCCGCCCGGGGTGAAGATGCGCACCCGGTAGTCGGCGCCAGGCTCGGTGGGCGGCAGCACAAAGGCGGTTTCTGACAGATTCGTCCACTGGGCCAGGGCCTGCATCTGGGCATCGCTCAGACCTTCGGCCTCCAGCACCACCGCGAGCGCATTGCCCAGCAAGGGCGTGTCGGTGAAGACGTCAACCTGGGTAAAGGCTCGCGTGGCGCGGTTCATGTGAGGAGGCCTTATTCCTGCGGCACGCCCGCGTCCTTGACCACCTTGGCCCATTTTTGCTGTTCGGCCTTGAGGTAGGCGTCGAATTCAGCCGGGCTGTTGCTGCGGGCCTGAAAGCCCAGGCCTTCCATGCGCGCGACGAACTCGGGGGTTGCCGCCGCCCGTGCGGTGTCTTGCGCCAGCCGCGTGCGCAGCGCCATCGGCGTACCCTTGGGCGCATACAAGCCCATCCAGCCCACCGCTTCATAGCCGGGCAGGCCGGCTTCGGCAGCGGTCGGTAGATCGGCCACCGCAGCCAGGCGGGCTGGCCCAGTGACCGCCAGGCCGCGCAGCTTGCCGGCCTTGATGTTGGGGATCACGGTGTTGTCAAAAGCCACTTGGACCTGCGCGCCGAGCAAGTCGGCCACCATGGGTGCGCTGCCTTTGTAGGGCACGTGGGCGATCTGGGTGCCGGCCTGGGTGTTGAACAGCTCGCCGGCCAGGTGCGGCGTGGTGCCGGTGCCCGAGGAGCCAAAGTTGAGCTTGCGCGGATTGGCTTTGGCGTATGCGATCAGCTCGCGCAGGTTGGTCGCCGGCACATCGGGATGGACGGTGATGATGTAGGGCGTCAGCGCCACCAGCGAAATGGCGCCAAAGTCGGCCACCGCGTCATAGGGCATCTTGCGGTAAACGGCCGGCGCGATTGCGTGGCTGCTGACGGTGGCCATCACCAGGGTGTAGCCGTCGGGTGTGGCTTTGGAGACGGCGTCGGCGCCAATCAGCCCGCCGGCGCCGGCCTTGTTCTCCACCACCACCGGCTGACGCCACTGCGCCGACAGCCGGTCGGCCAGGGCGCGGGTGACGATATCGACCGCACCACCGGCCGGGTAGGGCACGACGATGCGCACCGGCCGGCTGGGCCATTCCTGGGCTTGTGCGCTCAAGCTGGCGGCGCTCACGATCAGGGCAGCGCCGAGCAGACGCAGTGCGCTGCGTCTGCCTGCGGGGGCTTGAAAGGCGAGGGGCTTCATGCGATGGGTCTCCTATGTTGTGGTCTAGTGTGGTCATCCTACAGCAGCTCCCACACCTTTTATCGCCGGCCCAGCGCTGCCCCGGCGGGAGCGCCGCCCTCGGCGCGATGGGCCTTCTATGAGCCCTGCTGCCCTATTGACCGCCGCATCGCTGCGAGGGCGCAGCTCCCACACCCTGTAACCATTGCTGCCGGATGGGGTGTGAGCGCCGCCCTCGGTGCGATGAGACTGTCTTTGTGGGAGCGCCGCCCTCGGCGCGATGGGACTTCGCAGAGCCCCAGCAGACCGATGGGCCGCTGCATCGCTGAGGGCATGCCTCCCCGCATCCCCGTCCAGCCTCAGCCTTTGCGGCCGGGCGCCACCGCCATCTTGCGCCCGAGCACCACCGTGGCCAGCACCGCCAGCGCAAAGCCGATGGTTAGCGCATCCAGCCGTTCGCCGAGCAGCGCCACCGCAAACAGCATGGATAAAAACGGCTGCAGCAGTTGCACCTGGCTGACCCGCACGGTGCCGCCCATCGCCAAGCCTCGGTACCAGAAGAAAAAGCCCACCCACATTGAAAACATGGCCAGATAGCCCAGAGCCAGCCAAGTGCCGGCCTGGACCTGCGTCTGCGGCCAGGTCCACCAGCTGCCGGGCAGGGTCAGCGGCAGCGCCAGCACCAGGGACCAGCAGATCACCTGTTCGGGGGGCATCTGACCGGACAGGCGTGCGCCCCAGGCATAGCCCGTGGAGGCCGAGATGATCGCCAGCAGCAACAGCGCATCGGCCTGATGCAGTGCGATCGCACCCGCAGGGGCGCGCAGCAGGGCGTAGGTGATGACCAGCGCACTGCCCAGCCCGGCGCACAGCCAGAAACCCCAAGAAGGACGCTGCTTGTGCATCACCGCCCCGATGACAGCGGTCGACAGTGGCAGCATGCCCAATATCGCGCTGGCATGAACCGCTTCGACCTGCTGCAGCGCGATGGAAGTACAGATCGGAAAGCCCAGCACCACGCCCAGTGAAATCACGGTCAGGGGCAGCCATTGGTTGCGCTCGGGCCAGGGCGCGCGCACGGCCAACAGATAGACGATGGACAGGCCAGCAGCCAGTACCGCCCTGGACAGGGCCGCGAAGACGCCCGACAGCTGCGGCGCATCCGGCGTTCCCACCGCCAGCCGCGTCACCGGCAGGGTGACCGAAAAAATCACCACGGCCACCAGGCCCAGGAGCAGACCGCGGGTCTGGGCTGCTGCGGCGCTCATTGCAGCAAGATCCACAAGCCGGTCAAAGTCAGCACGCCGGCCATCAGGCGGTTAAAGCGCAGCAGGCGCAGGCCGCTGCCGTCGGGGCCGGCCAGCCACAGCCGCAGCAGCGAGCCCACCCATGCGTAGCTCAGGTTGCTGCAAAAGGCAAAGACCATCATGACGGGCACCACCTGCGCCAGTCGCACCAGCACCGAGCCCTGGCCGGCCACCCAGCCGCTGACCACGGTCAGGGCCAGCATCCAGGCCTTGATGTTGAGAAACTGCAGCCCTATGCCCTGGAAAAAACCGACCTGCACCGGCTCAGCCGACTGGCTCAGGCTGCTGCTGCGGGCCAGTTTCAGCGCCAGCCACAGCAGGTAGCCCACCCCCACCGCCTTGAGCACCCAGACCAGGCCGGGCGCAGCCAGAATCAGGGCGCCCAGACCCAGCGCACACAAAGTCAGCAGCAGGCTCCAGCCCACCGGCACCGAGCAGACAAAGGGCAGAGCGCGCCGCAGCCCCAGGTTGGCTCCCAGCGCGGCAGACAGGGTGGTGTTGGGGCCAGGGGAAAAGCTCATGGCGGCGGCCAGCGCGACCAGGGCCCAAAATTCGGTGGGATTCATGCGGGGGTAAGTCTTTACGGGGATCATGACACAGTCGGGCTCTTGAAATCCCGCGCAGCGCCCCAATTTCGCCCTCCATGACTTCTCAGACCCACTCCTTCCAGGCCGAGGTGGCCCAGCTGCTCAAGCTGGTGACCCATTCTCTTTATTCCAACCCCGATATCTTTTTGCGCGAGCTCATATCCAATGCTTCGGATGCTTGTGACAAGCTGCGCTTCGAGGCGCTCAATGACAGTGCTTTGTTCGAAGATGCGCCCGAGCTGCAGGTCAAAATTGATGTCGATACCGAGGCCCGCACCCTGACGATTACCGACAACGGCATCGGCCTGTCGCGTCAGGAGGCCATCGACAACCTAGGCACCATCGCCAAGAGCGGCACCCGTGAGTTCATGACTCGCCTGACCGGCGACCAGAAAAACGACGCCCAGCTGATCGGCCAGTTCGGCGTCGGCTTTTACTCCGGCTTCATCGTGGCCGATCGCATCACCGTTGAAAGCCGCCGCGCCGGCCTGCCCAGCAGCCAGGGCGTGCGCTGGAGCAGCCAGGGCACCGGCGACTTTGAGGTGCAGGACATTGAGCGCAGCGGGCGCGGCAGCAGCGTCATCTTGCACCTCAAAGAAGACGCCGGCGATTACCTCGGTGCCTGGAAGCTCAAAGGCATCATCAGCAAATATTCCGACCATATTTCGCTGCCCATCCTCATGCCTAAAGAGGAGTGGCAGGAGGGTGAGAACGACCAGCCCGGCCAGATGGTCAAGACCGGCGAATGGGAAGCCGTCAACAAAGCCAGTGCTTTGTGGAGCCGGTCCAAGAAGGACATCACGCCCGAGCAGTACGAGGAGTTCTACAAGCAGCTCAGCTACGACCAGGCCGCTCCCCTGGCTTTCACTCACAACCGGGTTGAAGGCTCTACCGAATTCACCCAGCTGCTCTACATCCCGGCCAAGGCGCCGGGCGACTTGTACAACCGCGAAAAGGCTCCGGGCGTCAAGCTCTATGTCAAGCGCGTCTTCATCATGGACGACGCCGAGGCCCTGCTGCCGGTCTACCTGCGCTTCATCAAGGGCGTGGTCGATTCCAGCGATCTGCCGCTCAATGTTTCGCGCGAGATCCTGCAGGAAAGCCGTGCGGTCAAGGCCATCCGCGAGGGCAACACCCGCCGAGTGCTGTCGATGATCGAAGACCTGGCGGCCAATGAGCCTGAAAAGTTCAAGACCTTCTACGCCGAGTTCGGTGCTGTGCTCAAGGAAGGTCTGGGCGAAGACTTTGCCAACCGCGAGCGCCTTGCCAAGCTGCTGCGCTTTGCTTCGACCACCTCCGACACCGTCAGCGTCGGTCTGGCCGACTACAAGGCCCGCATGAAAGAGGGCCAGCAGGCCATTTACTACATCACTGCCGAGACCCAGGCTGCGGCCCGCAGCAGCCCGCAGCTGGAGATCTTCCGCAAAAAAGGCATCGAAGTGCTGCTGATGAGCGACCGGGTCGACGAGTGGGCCCTGAGCTTTCTCAATGAGTTCGATGGCACCGCCCTGCAAAGCGTGGCCAAGGGTCAGGTTGACCTCGGTCAGTTACAGGACGAGGAAGAAAAGAAGGCTGCCGAGCAGGCCGAGACCGACTTCAAGCCGGTGCTCGAACGCCTGAAGGAGGCGCTCAAGGACAAGGCCACCGATGTACGCGCCACCACCCGCCTGGTCGACTCGCCGGCCTGTCTGGTGGTGCAAGACGGCGGCATGTCCATGCAACTGGCGCGCATGCTCAAGGCCGCGGGGCAAAGCGCGCCGGCCGTCAAGCCGGTTTTAGAGGTCAATGCCGGACACCCCTTGGTCAAGAAACTCGAGGCGGCTGAGGCCAACTTCGACGACTACGCCCACATCCTGTTCGATCAGGCGCTGCTGGCCGAAGGCGGCCTGCCCGACGATCCGGCCGCCTATGTGCGGCGGGTCAACGCCTTGCTGGCCTGAGTCGGCGAATGTTCATGGCCCAGCCAGCGCCCAAGGTCTTGGCTTTCGACGTGTTCGGCACGGTGGTCGACTGGCATGGCAGCATCGTGCGCGAGATGGCGGCGCTGCATCCTCAGGTCGATGGCGATGCTTTCGCGCTGGCCTGGCGGGCCGGCTACCAGCCCGCCATGCAGCGGGTGCGTTCTGGGCAGTTGGGCTGGACCCGCATCGACGAGCTGCATCGGCTCATCCTCGATGAGATCTTGCCGCGCTTTGGTCTGCAGCATCTGGGCGAAGCCGAGCGGGCGCACCTTAACCGTGTCTGGCACCGCCTGTCAGCCTGGCCCGATGCGGTCGCCGGCCTTGAGCGTCTGAAAAAACGCTACACCATTGCGCCCCTGTCCAACGGCAATATCGGCCTGCTCACGAACATGGCCAAGCGCGCCGGTCTGCCCTGGGACTGCATTCTTTCGGCCGAGGTGTTTCGGGCCTACAAGCCCGATCCGGCGGCCTACCTGGGCGTGGCCCAGGTGTTTGATGTCGCGCCGTCCGAGGTGATGCTCAGCGCTGCCCACCACGACGATCTGCAGGCCGCGCAGGCCTGTGGTCTGCGCGCCGCTTACATCGAGCGGCCACTGGAATTTGGCGCTGCCCACATCAAGGACGTCTCACCCCAGCCCGGCCCCGAGTTGCATGTGCGCGATATCTTGCAACTGGCCGACAGCCTAGGCTGCTGAGTGAGTGGGAGCACCGCCCCGGCGCGATGCGGCCATTGATCAAGCACCCAATCGCCGCGAGGGCGCGGCTCTCACCGTTATCCCCGAGCCTGCCGCGATGAAGTGGGAGTGGGAGCGCCGCCCCGGCGCGATGTAGCCTTTGATCAAACACCCAATCGCCGCCAGGGCGCGGCTCCCACAGCCATCCCTGAGCCTGTCGTGATTTAGTGGGAGTGGGAGCACTGCCCCGGTGCGATGCGGCCATTGATCAAACACCCGATAGCCGCGAGGGCGCGTCTCCCACAGCTATCCCCGAGCCTGCCGCGATGAAGTGGGAGTGGGAGCGCCGCCCCGGCGCGATGCGGCCTTTGATCAAGCACCCCGCCTCATCCCCGCTGTTTTCGGCTCGGCAGCCCCCGGTTCGTCGCGCAGTCTCTCACGCACCAGCTGACGCAGCAGCTGCATCACCGGCGCTTCGGTGCGCCCGCTCAGGCTGACATAGGCAAAGCGGGCGCCTATGCCCAGCTCGGGTTCGACCTTGAGCTGGCACAGCCGTCCGGCCTGCAGGCCCTCGCGCGCCGCAGCCACGATCCCCAGAAAAATCGCTTGGGTCTGCTCGACGGTGGCGATCAGGCCGGGGATGTCCTCACATTCGATGGCGGTGATTTTTTCGGCTTGGGTGCCTGGCCCGTATTGTTCGAGCAGGGTGCGCGAGACTTCGGCCGATAGCGGTATGCCGGCCAGCGGATAGGCCAGAACCTGCGCCATGCTCACGGCTCGCTTGCGAGCCAGCGGGTGATCGGCGCGGCTAACAAAGCCGGCCAGCAGTTCGCCCAGCGGCTCGATCTGCAGATCTGGCGCAGGCTGCACGCGCCGCGCGTCGACCACCATCGCGTCGAGCTGGCGTGCACGCAGCTGCACCAGCTGCAGCTCGGTCGGGCCGCGGGTGATGCTCACCCGCACCCGCGGGTATTGCTCGGCCGCCAGGCGCATCAGCGGCTGCATCAGCAAGGCGCCCGGGCCTGAACCGAGCCCGACGCGGATCAAGCCGGCGCCGTCTTGCAGCAGCTCGGCGCTGCGTTTGAGTTCGGCCGCATCGCGCACGATGCCGCGTGAGCGTTCGACCACCTGCTGGCCCAAAGGCGTGAGCTCGTTGCGTTTACCAATGCGGTCGAGCAGCTTGCCGCCTAAATCGCTCTCCAGGGTTTGTATGCTGCGGCTGAGCGCCGACTGGGTGAGAAAGCAGCGCTCAGCGGCCTTGCTGAAGGAGCCGGTTTCGGCCAGGGCCAGCAGGTGTTCCAGGCTGCGGATATTCATGGTTGCAGTCTCAAATTATGCGGATAACTCATTATTACCAGAAAAATAATGCAATAGACGCATCAAATCCGGATGCTTAGCATTAGCGTCACATTCAAACCCATAGGGAGACATTTATGACCGCTGCCCCGCGCTCTTTCCTTCGTCGCTGTGTTCTCGCTCTGGCCTGCGCGGCCAGCGTCGGCACGGCTTTGGCACAAGGCTTTCCCAGCAAGCCCGTTACCCTGATGGTGCCTTACCCGGCCGGCGGCTTGTCCGACGTGATCGCCCGCACCTTGAACAACGCCTTGTCCAAGCAATTGGGCCAGCCGGTGCTGGTGGAAAACCTGGGCGGCGCCAGCGGCGGCATCGCCGCGCAAAAGCTGCTGGCCAGCCCCGCGGACGGTCACATGATTTTCCAGGGCTCGCCCAACGAGCTGATCCTGGCGCCCATGTCGAATGCGGCCATCAAGTACAAGGCCGAAGACTTCCGCCTGGTGCAGATGATCACCATCAACCCCATGGCCATGTTCGCTCGCAAGGACCTGCCAGCTTCCAGCGGCGAGGAGCTGCTCGCCTATGCGCGCAAGTCTGCTGCTGCGGGCAAGCCGATGACCTACGCCAGCGTCGGCCCCGGCTCGCTGTACCACCTGCTGGGCGAGCACATGTCCAAGGTTGCCGGCGTGGAGATGACCCACGTGCCCTACAAGGGCGCCGCCCCGGCCTTCCAGGACATGATGGCCGGTCTGGTCGACGTGTTCATGACGCCCTACGGCAAGGGCCAGGTCGCCCTGGTCGACGACGGCAAGCTCAAGACGGTGGCCGTCCTCTCGGCCGACCGCCAGGACCTGGTCAAGAGAGCCCCTCCGCTTAACGACACGCCCGCGCTCAAAGGCTTTGTGTTTGACATCTGGGCTGGCTACTTCGTGCGCAAGGACACGCCCGAGCCCATCGTGCAGGCCCTGCACAAGGCCCTGAGCGAAGTGGCCAACGACCCGGCGGTGCGCAGCGCGCTCGAAGCCCACGCCATGGTCGTGCCCAGGCCGCAGCCGCTGGCCGCGGTGGCCAAGGTCTACGCCGATAACACCGAAAAATACCGCGCCATTGCCCGCGCCATCAACCTGCAGCCGCAGTAAAGCCCATGATGCAAACGGCCTACCTGGGTGAGGCGCTGACTGAGCGCATCGGCGAGTTCGTGCGCCTGCGCCGCGACATCCACGCTCATCCCGAGCTGGGTTTCGAGGAGCACCGCACCGCCGCTCTGGTGGCCGGCAAGCTGGCCGACTGGGGCTACGAGGTGTTCACCGGCATCGGTGGCACCGGCGTGGTCGGTCGGCTGGTGCGCGGCTCGGGACGCAAGCGCCTGGGTCTCCGCGCCGACATGGACGCGCTGCCCATCCAGGAAGACAGCGGCCGCGCCTGGGCCAGCCGCAGCCCGGGTCTGATGCACGGCTGCGGCCACGACGGCCACACCGTCACGCTGCTGGCAGCAGCCCGCCTGATTGCCGAAGACGCGCAATTCGAAGGCACGCTGCACCTGATCTTTCAGCCGGCCGAAGAAGGCGGCGGCGGCGCGCTGCGCATGATGGCCGACGGCCTGTTCGAGCGCTTCCCCTGCGACGCCATCTTCGCCCTGCACAACATGCCGGGCCTGGAGACTGGGCATTTCTTCTTCCGCCAGGGGCCGTCCATGGCCTCCAGCGACTACGCCACGATCACCCTGCATGGCGTGGGCGGCCACGGCGCCATGCCGCACACGACTGCCGATACCGTGGTGGCTGCGGCTGCCATCGTCACGGCGCTGCAAACCGTGGTCTCGCGCAATGTAGACCCGCTGCACACCGCCGTAGTGACCGTCGGCGCGCTCCATGCCGGCCAGGCGAACAACGTGATCCCCGCGCAGGCCAAGCTCGAGATGAGCGTACGCGCCCTGGACCCGCAGGTGAGGGTCTTGCTGCGCGAACGCATTTGCGAGTTGGTCGAACTGCAGGCTGCCAGCTTGAAGGTGCGCGCCGAGATCGACTGGCGCGAAGGCTATGCGGTGCTGGTCAACGCCGACAAACCCACACAGCTTGCCGCGCAGGTGGCGCTCGAGCTGTTCGGCCCCGAACGTGTGCACACCGAGGCCAAGCCCCTGACCGCCAGCGAGGACTTTGCCTTCATGCTGGAGAAGGTGCCAGGCTGCTACTTCCTGGTGGGCAACGGCGGACCCGGCTCGGCCGGCGCCTGCATGGTGCACAACCCGGGCTACGACTTCAACGACGAGATCATCGAACCAGGGGCGCGCATGTGGCTGGGCCTGGTTGAAAACTTTCTCGTTGCGGGTGAGAATTGAAGCATTGATTTTTTCGTGTCAGTCGGGAGAGACCGCTCTTTGAAGCGGCGCCGAAGGAGCAACCGCCCCGGAAACTCTCAGGCCCAAGGACCGGCTGACATGTTCACACTCTGAAGAGCGGCGCAGGCCACAGGTCTGAGCCCACCGCAGGAGCAAGCCCGGTTCGCACCGGGTGAATCTCTCAGGTTCCAAACAGAGGGGGCGTTCGCAGCGCAATGGCGTGGCGAATTCCCTTTTTTGGAGCGAACCTCATGAAATCCATCGCAGTCATTGGTGGCGGCATCACCGGCGTGACCAGCGCCTACGCCCTGGCCCGTCGCGGCTTCAAGGTCACTTTGTTCGAGCGGCACCGTTACGCCGCCATGGAGACTTCTTTTGCCAACGGCGGCCAGCTCTCGGCCTCCAACGCCGAAACCTGGACCCATCCGTCCACTTTGGTCAAGGGCCTCAAATGGATGCTGCGCAAAGACGCGCCGCTGCTGCTCAACCCCAAGCCGAGCTGGCACAAGCTGTCCTGGTTTGCAGAGTTCATCGCCAGCATCCCCAAGTACGAGCGCAACACCATTGAGACAGCGCGCCTGGCCATTGCTGCACGTGGGCACCTGTTTTCCTGGGCCGAGGCCGAAGGCATAGACTTTGACCTCAAGAAGCAAGGCATCTTGCACATCTACCGCGACCGCAAGGGCTTCGAGCATGCGGGCAAGGTCTCCAAGCTTCTGGCCGCAGGTGGCTTGCCGCGCCGAGCCGTGGCGCCCGAGGAGATGAAGGCCATCGAGCCCACGCTGGCCGGCAACTACTACGGCGGCTACTACACCGAGAGCGACTCGACCGGTGACATCCACAAGTACACCCAGGGCCTGGCTGCGGCCTGCGAGCGCCTGGGCGTGAACTTTCTCTATGGCCGCGAGATCCTGGGCTTGGAGAGCGACGGTGAGGAAGCACGTGTGCGCGCCCAAGGCGATGGCGAAGTCGAGCAGCATGTGTTCGACGCCGTGGTGGTGAGCGCCGGCGTGGGCAGCCGCAGCCTGGCTGCGCAGCTGGGCGACCGCATCAACATCTACCCGGTCAAGGGCTACTCCATCACCGTCAACCTGCTCGACGCCGCCAGCCAAGCCGGCGCGCCCACGGTCAGCCTGCTCGACGACGAGACCAAACTGGTGACCAGCCGCCTGGGCGCAGAGCGCTTTCGTGTGGCAGGCACAGCCGAGTTCAACGGCTACAACCGCGACATCCGCGCCGACCGCATCAAGCCCTTGGTGAACTGGGTCAAGCAGTGCTTCCCCAGCGTGAGCACGCGCCAGGTCGTGCCCTGGGCCGGCCTGCGCCCCATGATGCCCGACATGATGCCGCGTGTAGGCGCCGGCAAGCAGCCCAATGTGTTCTACAACACCGGCCACGGCCACCTGGGCTGGACGCTGAGCGCGGCCACCGCCGACGCGGTCGCCATGCTGGTGGAAGACCGCAGCCGTAAGCAGCGGGTGTTTGGCTTGCAGCCTACGCCGGTGTCCTCAGCCGCGTAAGCGCTCGGCTTGAATTTGGGCGAGTTCCAGGCGGGGCCCGCTCAATTCAAGCCACACTCCTCGATGAGGCCCGCGGACTTGCTCAATGCTGCACCGCCTGTAGCAGTGCCGCTGCCGCGCTCTTAATGAACGGTGCACTCGAGCCGCTCAGCGCCAGGACCGGGTGAACAGTTCATCCAGAGCATCCGCGATCGTCTGGCCGTATGGCGCCAGCGACATGAGGTGCTCCCCGAGTTGATCTTCGGCGATCGACACCATATCCAGGGGGTGCAGTACCACCGAAAGACCTTGCACCTCGAAGACCGGGTTCATGCGCGATCCAGCTGCCGAGGTCTGGCGGGGCAGAGCGCTGCGCAGAACCAGCGGCACCACCACCCGCCGGCGGTAGCGATCGTAGAGTGACGACTGCACGATCACCACAAAGGGGATGGAGTCTCTGAGCGCACCTTTGTTGCGGTGTACGTCGAACTGCGCCATCACAAGGTGGTGTGCTCGTCGGCGAATGAGCCGACTTTCCCGTGCAAGGTATTCCAGTCCAAGACGGCGGCATCGGCTTGCTGCCGGCGCATGGCCCGGGCTTCTTGCTGCTGAGCCACGTAGGCGGCCAGCAGTTCTTCCATCGTGGCCGAGAGGTTGTCGGTGTAGTTTCTGGCCTGTGCAACCAGGCCCTCGTTCAGGGTGAGGTTGACAGCCCGTTTACGGGCCGCGGTCGCGGTGTCGGGCTGGGCCAAGGGCATCATGCACTCCACATTGAATCAATGCGCATATTATGCGCATCATCTCAAGGTTATCCAACCGGGCCGAGGCTGACCTTGGCTTGCGCCTTCCGGCGCAGCTTCATGTTGCCCGCTCACTCAAACCCACATGTCTTGCGCAGCTCGGCCTGCGCCGGCGCGCTCAGCAGTTCGACCATGAGCGCCGCGGCTTGCGCCTGGCTGCTGCCGCGGGTGACCGCCGCCCAGTAGGGTGTGGCCAGTTCGAACTGTTTGGGCAGCAGACCGACCAGTTGGGTGCCGGGGGTGTTGAGGATCTCGGTGATCTGAGTGCAGCCGATCAGCGGCCCGCTGGCTGACTGACTGTCTTCCAGCATGGCGGCCATCGCGGTCTGGCCGTCCGCAAAGGGCCGCAGATGCGGCCCCAGGCTCTGGTCCAGGCCCAGCTCGCGCAGCACCTTCATGAAGTGGATGCCCGCGGTGGCTTTGAGCGGGTCGGCCATGTAGATCCCCGCCGACTGCTGCAGAGTCTGTGCCAGTTGCTCGGCCGTTTGCAGCGGCGGCACGCTCTGGCCGGCGGGCACGCCCAGGCCGGTTTGTACCCGGCCCACGGCTCGAGCGCTGTCGCCGTCGAGGTGGCCACTGGCGACCAGATCACGGACCAGGGCCTCGGTGAGAATGACCAGGTCGCAAGGCTGACCCGCCAGCAGTGCCTCCTTCATCCGGCCGACTGCGCTGAAGGTGCCGGCAATGGCCAGCCCTGTGCGCTGCTGGAACAGGGCCTGCAGCTTGTCGACCAGACCATTGGCAGCGCCGCCGCTGAGGATGTGCAAAGAGGGCATGGGCAAGGGCTCAGTCGAGTTTGATGTTGGCGGTTTTGATGACGGTGGCCCATTTGCTGATGTCCTCATTGAGGTACTTGGTGAAGTTGGCCGGGCTCATCACCATGGGCACCGCGCCTTGCTTGCTCCAGGTCTGCTTGACCTCCGGCGTGCCGACGATCTTGCTGATGGTCTCGTTGAGCTTGTCGACCACGGCCTGCGGCGTGCCGCGCGGCGCCATGATGCCCAGCCAGATGGTGGCTTCATAGCCCGCCACACCGGCCTCGGTCAGGGTGGGTACGTCGGGCATCACGTCGGAGCGGCCGCGGCCGGTGGTGGCCAGGGCCTTGACTTTGCCGGCCTTGACCTGTTCGGTCATGGTGGTGACCGCATCGAACATCAGGTCGACCTGGCCGCCGATCACATCGGTGCGGGCGCCCGAACTGCCTTTGTAGGGCACATGAACCATGTTGATGCGGGCCATGCTTTTGAGCAGCTCACCGGCCATGTGGTAGGGGGTGCCCGGCCCCGAGGAGGCGTAATTGAGCTTGCCGGGCTCGGCCTGGGCGCGCTTGAGCAGGTCGCCCAGGGTGTTGATGCCCTTGGACGGATGGGCCACCAGCACCAGGTCGGAGTAGTTGATCGGCGCCACGCCGACAAAGTCCTTCATCAGGGCAAAGGGCTTGTTCGGGATCAGCGTCTCGTTGACGGTGTGGGTGTTGGACATCATCAAGAGGGTGTAGCCGTCGGCCGCTGCCTTGGCGGCCAAGTCGGTGCCGATGACCGAGCCGCCGCCGGGCTTGTTGTCGACCACAAAGCTCTGGCCCAGGGCTTCGGTGAGCCGCTGCGCAATAAAGCGCGCATAGACATCGGCCGGACCGCCGGTGGCAAAGGGCACGACGATGCGCACCGCCCGGCTGGGATAGCTTTGGGCCGCAGCGCTGCTGCTGCCCAGGACGGCGGCCAGACCCAGCAGGGCCAGGGCCGATTGGAGAAGTTGTTTGCGTTTCATGAGAGGTCCTTGTAAGAGGGAGTATTTGACTTGGCTGGTGCGCCGTCTGACACCTGGGTGGTTTTCGTGCGCAGGGAGCGTCCTCGCATCAGGAGACTCCGAAGGTAAAAAGTCGACGCACACTTTTTGCACGCCTAAAGCGCAATTGCTAAGCATACAAAGATTTCCAGCTTTTGGACGCTATCCCGACTGCGGTGTAGGCCGATAGGCCGATGGGTTTTCCAGGCTCAGGCCACCAGGGCTGGCGCTTGCATCGCTTCGGTTTGTTCGATCAGCATGTCCACCTGGCCCTGCCAGTAGTCGCGGCTGCCAAACCAGGGGAAGTTGATCGGAAAGATCGGGTCGCTCCAGCGCTGGGCCAGCCAGGCGCTGTAGTGAATCAGCCTCAGGGTGCGCAGCACCTCGATCAGGCGCAGCTCACGCCGTTCCAGCTCGCGCAGCTGCTCATAGCCGTCAAGCAAGGCGCCGAGCTGCTGTAGCTGCTGCGCCCGCTCGCCCGACAGCAGCATCCACAGGTCCTGGATGGCCGGTCCCATGCGTGCGTCGTCCAGATCCACAAAATGCGGACCGGCCCCGGGCGAGCCCTCGGGCGTCCACAAGATATTGCCCGGGTGGCAGTCGCCGTGCAGGCGCAGGCTTTGAATGTCGCCGGCCTCCTGCCAGATGCCACTGGCCACCTGCAGCGCCTCGGTACAGGCTTTTTGCCAGCGCGAGGCCACGTCGAGCGGCAGGTACTGGCCTTCGAGCAGCAGGAGCTGGCTGTCGTAGCCAAAGGTTTGCAGGTTTAGCGCAGGCCGGTGTGCAAACGACTGCCTAGCGCCCACCTGGTGGATGCGCGCCAGAAAACGCCCTATCCATTCGAGCACCTCCAGGCTTTCCAGTTCGGGCCGACGCCCACCCCGGCGGGGGCTGGCGCTGAAGGCAAAGCCGCCGTGGTGGTGCAGGCTGCTGACCGCGCCCTCGCCGCCAGCCAAAAGCAGGGGGGCGACCATCGGAACCTCGGCGGCCAGAAGCTCGGCCGCAAAGCCATGCTCCTCCAGAATTTGCGCGTCGCTCCAGCGGCCGGGCCGGTAGAACTTGAGCACCACCGCCAGCGCGGCCGCTTCGCCGGCCGGCGCTTCCAAACCAGCCTGATAAACCCGGTTTTCGTAGCTCGACAGGGCGGTCAGCCGGCCGTCGCCGTTCAAACCAACGCTGGCCATGGCGTCCAGAACCACATCGGGGGTCAGGTCTTCATAGGGATGGGGCGAGGCCGCTGGCATCGGGCCATTGTGCCTGCCGCAGGCTGCGCCATGGCTGACTGGCCCCCAGGTGTGGGCGCTTGACGGTTTTAGTAAGCATGCATATGATTTGCGCCATTCGGATTTTTCAGGAGACAGACCATGGCAAGCCCTTCTTCCTCATTGCCGGTGCTGGTGGCCGGTGGCGGCATTGGCGGTGCGGCCACCGCCCTCGCTCTGGTGCGCCAGGGCTACCGGGTGCAGGTGTTTGAGCAGGCGCCCGAGATCGGTGAGATCGGCGCCGGCATACAGCTCGGCCCTAACGCCTTCCACGCCTTTGACGCGCTGGGCGTGGGCGAGAAGACCCGCAGTCGCTCGGTCTTCACCGACTATATGGTGATGCACGACGCCGTGGACGGTTACCAGGTGGGCAAGATCCCGACCGACGAAAACTTCCGCCAGCGCTTTGGCAATCCCTATGCGGTGATCCACCGCGCCGATGTCCACATGTCCCTGATCGAAGGCGCGCGGGAAAGTGGTCAGGTCGAGATCTTCACCAACACCCGCATCGACCAGATCGATCAGGACGCCGGCAGCGTCACGGTGCAGGCGGCCGACGGCCGACGCTTCAAGGGGCTGGCCCTGATTGCCGCTGACGGCGTCAAGTCGGTGGTGCGCGAGAAGTACGTGGGCGATCCGGCCCGCGTCACTGGCCATGTGGTCTACCGTGCGGTGGTCGACAAGAAGGATTTTCCCGACGAGCTCAAATGGAATGCGGCCAGCATCTGGGTCGGACCCCACTGTCATCTGGTGCACTACCCGCTGCGTGGCGGCGAGCAGTACAACGTGGTGGTCACCTTCCACAGCCGCCAGCAGGAAGAGTGGGGCGTGACCGAGGGCAGCAAGGAAGAGGTGCAAAGTTACTTCCAGGACATTTTGCCGATAGCGCGCCAGTTGATTGACCTGCCCAAGTCCTGGAAGCGCTGGGCCACCGCCGACCGCGAGCCCATCGGCCAGTGGACCTACGGCCGAGTCACGCTGCTGGGTGACGCCGCCCACCCGACCACCCAGTACATGGCCCAGGGCGCCTGCATGGCGATTGAAGACGCGGTCACCCTCGGCCAGGCCCTGGCCGCCAGCGAGCATGACTGGGGCCGTGCCCTGGACCTGTACCAGCATGCCCGGGTGGCGCGCACTGCGCGCATCGTGCTGTCTGGCCGCGAGATGGGCCGCATCTACCATGCCAAGGGGGTGGAGCGTCTGGTGCGCAATGACCTGTGGCGCGGCCGGTCGCCCGAGCGCTTTTATGATGCGGTGCAGTGGCTTTACGGCTGGAATGTGAGCAACTGCCTGGACGCTGGCCTGCGCGAGCTGGCCCCGGCCGTTTGAACCTTGCCCTTGAAACACCTGAAGCAGGAGACATCCCCATGAACGACCTCGGCCGCATTGAAGACCTGCCGCTGGAGTACCGCCAGCGCCTGACAGAGCAGAACCTGGTGCCACTGTGGCCCAGCTTGCGTGGCGTCATGCCGCCCCATGTGCCCGGGCCCAAGACTCAGCCCACCCACTGGTCCTACCAGAGCATCAAGCCCTTGCTGATGCAGGCCGGCGAGCTCACCCCGATTGAAAAAGCCGAGCGGCGGGTGCTGGTGCTGGCCAATCCGGGTCATGGCCTAGACAAGATGCAGGCCAGCCCGGCGCTGTACTTGGGCATGCAGTTGCTGCTGCCCGGCGAGTGGGCGCCGTCGCACCGCCACACGCCCAATGCGGTGCGCATGGTGGTTGAAGGCGAAGGCGCCTGGACCACGGTCGAAGGCGAGAAATGCCCGATGAGTCGCGGCGACCTGATCCTCACCCCCAGCGGCTTGTGGCATGAGCACGGGCACGAGGGGACCGAGCCGGTGATCTGGCTCGATGTGCTGGACCTGCCCCTGGTCTACTACATGGAGGCTTCCTACCATGTCAACGGCGATGGCAAGCGCCAGCAGGTGCATGCCGGCCAGGGCTACCGTCAGTACGCACGCGGTGGCATGCGGCCTACGCCGGTGTTCCAGAGCAACAACAAGCGCTACCCGATGCTGCGCTACCCCTGGGCCGACGCCCGGGCGGCGCTGCAGTCCATGGCCGACAACGACCCAGCCCTGGAGTGTGTGCAGATCACCTACGTCAATCCCGAGACCGGCGAGGACGCCGAGAACATCCTCGGCTTTTATGCGCTGATGCTGCGCCCCGGCCAAAGCCTGAAGCTGCCGGCACGCTCGCCCGCCTGTGTGTTCCATCAGATCGAAGGTCGCTCTGAGTTGCAAATTGGCGAGCAATCCTTCACCCTTGAATTGGCCGATACTTGCTGCGCGCCGGGCTATACCGGCGTGCGATTGCGCAATCTGTCGGCCACTGAGCCGGCCTTTTTCTTCATGGCCGACGAATCTCCGCTGCATCGCAAACTTGGCATCTACGAAGTGCGCGATTGATCGGTTTGCACTGGCTTTCCGTTTTTTAATCCACCCTGGAGACACTATGAGCGAGTACCTGTTCAGCCCACCGGCCATTGCATCCGTGCCCATCCGTGGCCGCAGTGAGCGCTTTGCGGTCAACCGGATTTTTTGCGCCGGCCGCAACTACCATGCGCATGCGGCTGAGATGGGCAGCAGCGTCAACAAAGGGGTGGACCCGCCGTTTTACTTCACCAAGGCAGCCAATACCCTGGTGCCTTCGGGCGCGACCGTGGCCTACCCGCCGGGCACCAAAAATTACCACTATGAGATGGAATTGGTGATTGCCCTGGGCAAGCCCGGCTTTCGGGTGAGCGAGGTTGACGCGCACCAGTTGATCTACGGCTATGCCAGCGGTCTGGACATGACCCGGCGCGACATTCAACTGTTTGCCCGCGAGAAGGGCCGCCCCTGGGACCTGGGCAAGGACTTCGAGGAATCGGCGGTCTGCTCGGAAATCGTGCCCATGCCTGGCGTGGCGCTTGAGCATGCGGCCATTGCGCTCGAAGTCAATGGCACGACCCGTCAGAGCTCGAACATCGACAAGCTCATCTGGAATGTGCGCGAAATCATCGCCGACCTCTCGCGCTACTACCACCTGCAGGCCGGTGATCTCATCTACACCGGCACGCCCGAGGGTGTGGGCGCTGTGGTCGCTGGCGATCACCTGACCGGTCGGGTCGAAGGCGTGGCCGAAATCGCGCTGACCATAGGCCAGGCCGAGTAATTCACCCACGCTCCCCGTGCAGCCTGACCCGCCCCATTGCGGGGGCGGGTTTTTTGTTCGTCCTCTGAGGACCCGTCATGAAGCTCTATAACTTTTTCCGCAGCGGCACCTCGCACCGCCTGCGCATTGCGCTCAATCTCAAGGGTCTGGCGGTGGACTATGTCCCCGTCGATCTGCGCACCGAGCAGCATCTGCAGGCTGCCTTCAAGGCGCTCAATCCACAGGGGCTGGTGCCTGCCCTGGTCGACGGTGATCAGGTGCTGATCCAGTCGCCGGCCATCATCGAATGGCTGGAAGAAAAATACCCCAGTCCGGCCTTGCTGCCCCAGGGCGATCGCCAGCGCGCTCATGTGCGCGCTCTGGCTGCCATGGTGGGATGTGACATCCATCCCATCAACAACCGGCGCATCCTGGAATACCTGCGCCATCAGTTCAAGGCCGACGAGGCGGCCATCAACGCCTGGTGCGCCACCTGGATCAGCGCCGGCTTTGATGCTTTCGAGGCGCTGCTGGCGGCCGACAAAAGCCGGGGCGATTTTTGTTTCGGCGGTCGGCCTGGCCTGGCCGATGTCTATTTGGTGCCCCAGGTCGAAAGTGCCCGGCGCTTCAAGGTCGACATGGCGCGCTGGCCCTTGATCTCGGCGGTTGACGCCGCCTGCATGAAGCTCGATGCCTTTGAGCGGGCCGCACCGATGAAGCAGCCCGACGCGGGCTGAGCTTGGCGGGCGGCAGCGGGGGCTTGTGGAGGGGCTTGTGGGTGGGCTTGTGGAGGGGCTTGTGGAGGGGCTTGTGGGAGCGCCGCCCTCGGCGCGAAGCAGCCTCGAAACAAGCACAATGGCCATTTTCAACCCATCGCCGCGAGGGCGCGGCTCCCACACCCCAACCAGACGCACTGGCGTGAGCGTGTGGGAGGCCCCGCTCTGTGGGAGCGCCGCCCTCGGCGCGATAGGACCTGCAATCGAGCGCCGCGCCACATCAGTGGCCGCATCGCCGCGAGGGCGCGGCTCCCACACCCCAACCAGACGCACTGGCGTGAGCGTGTGGGAGGCCCCCCTGTGGGAGCGCCGCCCTCGGCGCGATAGGACCTGCAATCGAGCGCCGCGCCACATCAGTGGCCGCATCGCCGCGAGGGCGCGGATCCCACACTCCGCTGCCTTCGCCGCGAGGGTGCATCTCTCACACGCTACTGCCTTCGCCGCGAAGGCCGGCACCCATACCTTTCAACGAAGCGCAGCGCTTGCCCAAAGGCTTTATCGCGCAGAGGGCGCTGCTTGCACAAGCCATCGCGCCAAAGAGTGAGCTGCCTCAGAGCCTCGCTTTGCCGCCCATCAGCCTGCTGTCAGAGTTTTTCTCGCCACCTGCTCCAGCAAGGTCAGTGTCGCCTGCTGGGTCAGGGTGCCGGGTCGCAGTGAGCTGGTCGAGGTCGATAGGGCGATGCGCAGCTGCGGTTGTTCGATCGGGCGTGTGGCATAGGCCGAGGGCCGGATCGAGCTCATCACTGCGTTGCGCGAGAGGATGGCGCAGCCGGCGCCGTCGGCCACCAGGTCCAGGATGGCGCTGACCCCGTCGATCTCCAGCGCGATCTGCGGCTTGCAGCCTATGGCGGCCATTTGGGCCTCCACCAGCATGCGTATCGCATTGGGCCGGCTGGGGATGAGCAGCGGCAGCGCCGACACCTCGCGCAGCGGCAGGGGCGGTGGCGGTGGGTCCTCCTGCAGCCCGGGCGGGCGGGGCTGAACCAGCAGCAGCTCTTCTTCCAGCAAGGCCCGGTGCTCGATGCCCGGCATGGGGCTGGGGTTGTAGAGCACTGCAATGTCCAGGCGGCCGCTGAGCAGGTTTTCCTGCATCGCGCTGGACAGCCCTTCGCTGATCGACAGCTGGGCCTGCGGCAGTTGCTGACGAAAGGCGCGGGTCAGCGGCACCGTCAGCATCCGCGCTACGCTGGGCGGCATGCCCAGGGCCACCCGGCCGCTCAGGCCGCTGCGCACCCGGGCCAGCTCCTCGCGCGCCCGCTCGACCTGGTGCAAGATGCCGCGTCCGTGCTCGAGCAGCAACTGCCCGGCCTCGGTTGGGGTGGCACCACGGCCATTGCGCCTGAGCAGATGCTGACGCAGCTCCACCTCAAGCAGGCGAACCTGGCGGCTCAGGGCGGGCTGGGCGATGCCCAGCATCTGGGCCGCCCGGGTGAAGCTGCCGAGCTCGGCCACGCGCACAAAATATTCCAGCTGCTTGAGGTCCATGGCTTGTCTTGTTCAGAAGATTTTCCCATAGCTTCACTTTGGATATGCCTAAATGATATATCTGGTAGTCGACCGCCCCCCTTGGGCCCGGCCGCGGGCCCGACCACAATCGAGCGCTCGAAAGACTGCTTCGTAAAGGAACCCCATGAGCCTGGCCCAGCCCCTGATCATCGATGTCCACGGTCACTACACCACCGCGCCCAAGGCGCTGGAAGAGTGGCGCAACCGCCAGATTGCCGGCATCAAGGACCCCGCGTCCATGCCCAAAGCCTCAGAGCTCAAGATCAGCGACGACGAATTGCGCGAGTCCATCGAGCTCAATCAACTGGCCAAGATGAAGGAGCGGGGCTCGGATCTGACCATCTTCAGCCCGCGCGCGAGCTTCATGGCCCATCACATCGGCGACTTCCAGGTGTCCTCCACCTGGGCGGCGATCTGCAATGAGCTGTGCTTTCGGGTCTCGCAGCTGTTTCCGGACCACTTCACCCCGGCCGCGATGCTGCCGCAGTCACCGGGGGTGGACCCGGCCACCAGCATCCCTGAGCTGGTCAAGTGCGTGGAGCAGTACGGCAACGTGGGCATCAACCTCAACCCCGATCCTTCCGGTGGCCACTGGACCTCGCCGCCCTTGAGCGACAAGGCTTGGTACCCGATCTACGAAAAAATGGTTGAGTACGACATCCCCGCGATGATCCATGTCTCGACCAGCTGCAACAGCTGCTTTCACACCACCGGGGCGCACTACCTCAATGCCGACACCACGGCCTTCATGCAGTGCCTGACCAGCGACCTGTTCAAGGACTTCCCCACGCTCAAGTTCCTCATTCCGCACGGCGGCGGCGCGGTGCCCTATCACTGGGGGCGTTTTCGCGGTCTGGCGCAAGAACTCAAGAAGCCGCTGCTGACCGAGCACCTGCTGCACAACATCTTTTTTGACACCTGCGTCTACCACCAGCCGGGCATCGACCTGCTGACCAAGGTCATCCCGGTTGACAACATTCTGTTTGCCTCCGAGATGATCGGCGCGGTGCGCGGCATCGACCCGGAAACCGGCCACTATTACGACGACACCAAGCGCTACATCCAGGCCACCGCCAACCTCAACGAGGAGCAGCGCTACAAGGTTTATGAAGGCAATGCGCGCCGGGTGTTTGGCCGTCTCGATGCCGCCCTGAAAATGAAAGGACTCTGATATGTACGAACTTGGCGTTGTCTACCGCAACATCACCCGCGCCGACCGCGCAGCCACCGATGCGCTGGCCGCGCTCGGCTCTGCTACCGTCCATGAGGCCATGGGCCGCGTGGGCCTGCTCAAGCCCTATATGCGCCCCATCTATGCCGGCGCGCAGGTTTCGGGCACGGCGGTGACCGTGCTGCTGCACCCGGGCGACAACTGGATGCTGCATGTGACCGCCGAGCAGATCCAGCCTGGAGACATCGTGGTGGCGGCCATCACCGCTGAATGCACCGACGGTTATTTCGGCGACCTGCTGGCCACCAGCTTCCAAGCGCGGGGCGCCAGGGCGCTGATCATCGACGCGGGTGTGCGCGATGTGAAGACGCTGACCGAAATGAAGTTCCCGGTGTGGAGCAAAGCGATTTCGAGCAAGGGCACGATCAAGGCCACGCTGGGCTCGGTCAACATCCCGGTGGTCTGCGCCGGCATGGCCATCAACCCCGGCGACGCCATCGTGGCTGACGACGACGGCGTGGTCTGCGTGCCCCAGGCCTTGGTGGCCAAGACCCTGGCTGCCGCGCAGGCCCGCGAAGCCAATGAAGGCGAAAAACGCGCCAAGCTGGCCTCGGGCGTGCTGGGCCTGGACATGTACAAGATGCGCGAGCCACTGGCGGCAGCCGGTCTGCGCTACATCGACTGAAAGCCTCGCATGAGCAAACCCACCACAGGTGACTTCACCAAAACCGCCGGCTGGCTGGACTGGTACACCGGCCCGTCCAAGCCCCGCTTCCAGCTGCCCCCCGGTGCCGTCGATGCGCACTGCCACGTCTTTGGCCCCGGCGCCGAGTTTCCCTACGCGCCTGAGCGCAAGTACACGCCCTGCGACGCCAGCAAGGCGCAGCTCTTTGCGCTGCGCGACCACCTGGGCTTTGCCCGCAACGTGGTGGTGCAGGCCACCTGCCACGGCGCCGACAACCGCGCCATGGTCGATGCCTGCCTGGCCTCCGGCGGCAAGGCGCGCGGCGTGGCCACGGTCAAGCGCTCGGTCACTGACGAAGAGCTGCAGGCCCTGCACGCAGCCGGCGTGCGCGGCGTGCGCTTTAACTTCGTCAAGCGCTTGGTGGACTTCACGCCCAAGGACGAGTTATTGGAAATTGCCGGGCGCATTGGCAAGCTGGGCTGGCATGTGGTGATCTACTTCGAGGCGGTGGACCTGCCCGAGCTGTGGGACTTTTTCACTGCCCTGCCCACCACCGTGGTGGTCGACCACATGGGTCGGCCCGACGTGAGCAAGCCTATCGATGGGCCCGAATTCCAGCTCTTCCTCAAGTTCATGCGTGAGCACACCAATGTGTGGAGCAAGGTCAGCTGCCCTGAGCGCTTGTCGGTGGCTGGCCCCAAGGCCTTGAACGGCGAGCAACATGCCTACCGCGACGTGCTGCCCTTTGCGCGGCGCGTGGTCGAGGAATTCCCCGACCGCGTGCTCTGGGGCACCGACTGGCCGCACCCCAACCTGAAAGACCACATGCCCGACGACGGCCTGCTGGTGGACTTCATCCCGCACATTGCACCCACGGCCGAGCTGCAAAAGAAGCTGCTGGTGGACAACCCGATGCGGCTGTATTGGCCGGAGGAACACTGACATGGCTTTGGACAAACCCTATCTGGACGTGCCCGGCACGACCATCTTCGATGCCGAGCAAAGCCGCAAAGGCTACTGGCTCAACCAGTTCTGCATGAGCCTGATGAAGGCCGACAACCGCGAGCGTTTCAAGGCCAATGAGCGCGCCTACCTCGACGAGTGGGCCATGAGCGAAGAGCAAAAGCAGGCTGTGCTGGCGCGCGACCTGAACTGGTGCATACGCACCGGCGGCAACATCTACTTCCTGGCCAAGATTGGCGCCACCGACGGCAAGAGTTTTCAGCAAATGGCCGGCTCCATGACTGGCATGACCGAGCAGGAATACCGCGACATGATGATCAAGGGCGGCCGCTCGGTCCAGGGCAACCGCTATCTCGGCGAGGACGGCGACGCCCAAGCCCACCGCCAGCCGCAAGGCGCTGCTGGCAAGACGCAACACACCCAAGGAGCCTGATCCATGGCCCGCATCACCGCCTCCGTCTTCACCTCGCACGTGCCCGCCATCGGCGCGGCCATGGACCTGCACAAGACCCACGAGGACTACTGGAAGCCGGTCTTTGCCGGCTACGAGTACTCCAAGCAGTGGATGAAGGACAACAAGCCCGACGCTGTCATCCTCGTCTTCAACGACCATGCCACCGCCTTCAGCCTGGACATGATCCCGACCTTCGCCATCGGCACGGCGGCCCAGTTCCAGCCGGCCGACGAAGGCTGGGGCCCGCGCCCGGTGCCTATGGTCTATGGCCATCCGCAGCTGGCCTCGCACATCGCGCAAAGCGTGATTCAGCAGGACTTTGACCTGACCATCGTCAACAAGATGGACGTGGACCACGGCCTGACCGTGCCGTTGTCGCTGATGTGCGGTGAGCTCGACCCGCGCCAAGACGCCTGGCCCTGCCCGGTGATTCCCTTTGCTGTCAACGTGGTGCAGTACCCGGTGCCCAGCGGTATGCGCTGCCTCAAGCTCGGCCAGGCCATCCGCAAGGCCGTCGAGAGCTACGACGAAGACCTGAACGTGCACATCTGGGGCACCGGCGGCATGAGCCACCAGTTGCAGGGCGCGCGCGCAGGCCTGATCAACCGTGAGTGGGACAACAACTGGCTGGACAAGATGATCAGCGACCCGGTGGCCTGCGCGCAGACCCCGCACATCGACTATGTGCGCGAAGCCGGTAGCGAAGGCATTGAACTGGTGATGTGGCTGATCGCACGCGGCGCTATGGCCGACCTCAACGACAACCAGCTCACCGGCCCCCCGCTCAAGCTCAAGCACCGCTTCTACCATGTGCCGGCCAGTAACACGGCGGTGGGGCACGCCATTTTGGAAGCGACCTGAAAATCCGCTGAAGGTATGGTCACGCTTATCAGGAGCACCCCATGAGCATCAAAAATGGCATGCGCCCCGTCCATCCCGGCGAGGTGTTGCGAGAGGACTACCTCGTGCCCCTGACCATGAGCGCCAACGCCCTGGCCAAGCGGCTGCACATCCCGGCCAGCCGCATCAACGACATCGTGCTCGAGCGCCGTGGCGTCTCCGCCGACACGGCCTTGCGCCTGGCACATTTTTTTGGCGGCGACGCGCAAAGTTGGCTCAACCTGCAAACCCAGTACGACCTGCGTGTGGCCGAGATTGAAAAGGCCGGCGCTATCGCCCGCGAGATCGAGCCGCTGTCGGCCTGAAAGTAACCCCTCCAAGACATTTAAAAGAAAGGCAAATCCCCATGACCATCAAAGTAGCCCTGGCCGGCGCCGGCGCCTTCGGCATCAAACACCTGGACGGTATCAAGAACATCGCAGATGTCGAGGTGGTCTCGCTCATCGGCCGCGAGCTGGCCAAGACCCAGGAAGTGGCCGACAAGTACGGCATCAAGCATGTCAGTACCGACCTGGCCGACAGCCTGAAGATCAAGGAAGTTGATGCCGTCATTCTGTGCACGCCCACGCAGATGCACGCCAGCCAGTCGCTGGCCTGCCTGGAAGCGGGCAAGCATGTGCAAGTGGAAATTCCCCTGTGCGACGTACTCAAGGACGGCGAAAAAGTCGTGGCCCTGCAAAAGCAGACCGGCCTGGTGGCCATGTGCGGCCACACCCGGCGCTTTAACCCCAGCCACCAGTACGTGCACAAGAAAATCGTGGCCAAGGAATTCAACATCCAGCAGATGGATGTGCAGACCTACTTTTTCCGCCGCACCAATATGAACGCACTGGGCCAGCCGCGCAGCTGGACCGATCACCTGCTCTGGCACCACGCCGCCCACACCGTGGACCTGTTCGCCTACCAGGTGGGCAGCCCCATCGTCAAAGCCAACGCCATCCAGGGCCCCATCCATCCAGCGCTGGGCATCGCCATGGACATGAGCATTCAGCTGCAGGCGGCCAACGGCGCGATCTGCACGCTCAGCCTCTCGTTCAACAACGACGGCCCGCTGGGCACCTTCTTTCGCTACATCGGCGACACCGCCACCTACTTGGCGCGCTATGACGACCTGTTCACCGGCAAGGAAGAAAAGATCGACGTGAGCCAGGTGGACGTATCCATGAACGGTATCGAGCTGCAGGACCGCGAATTCTTCGCCGCCATCCGCGAAAGCCGCGAGCCCAATGCCAGCGTGGCCCAGGTGCTGCCTTGCTACCAAGTGCTGCACCAGTTGGAGCAGCAGTTCGCCTGACCTGAATGCCCCCCTCTTCCCCTGGGTTGAGGGCACCGTGCATCGGAAAACTTTTTACAGCGAGAAGCACATGCAACAACGTCAACTCGGTCCTTTCAGCGTCAGTGCCATCGGCCTGGGCTGCATGAATATCTGCCACGCCTATGGCTCGCCCATTTCAGAACAGGATGCTGCGCGCCTGTTGCTGGCAGCGCTGGATGCGGGCGTGACGCACTTTGACACTGCGGCCTTGTATGGCATGGGGGTCAGTGAAACGCTGGTGGGCAAGTACCTGTCCAAGCACCGTGACCAATTCACGCTCGCCAGTAAATGCGGCATGAGCGGCGTGCCCAATGAGCAGGGCGTGAAGGTGCGCGTCATCGACGGCCGCCCCGCCACGATCAAGGCCACCTGCGAAGAAGCCCTGAGCCGCTTGCAGACCGAGGTGATCGACCTGTATTACCTGCACCGCTGGGACAAGAAGATCCCCATTGAAGACAGTGTGGGCGCGCTGGCCGACCTGGTGCGCGAGGGCAAGATACGCAGCATCGGACTGTCCGAGGTGTCGGCCGCAACATTGCGCCGAGCGCATGCGGTACACCCGGTCGCGGCCTTGCAGACCGAGTACTCGCTGTGGTCGCGCAACCCCGAGATTGCGGTGCTCAAGGCCTGCCGTGAATTGGGCGTGAGCTTCGTGGCCTTCAGCCCAGTGGCACGCGGTTTTTTGTGCGGCACGCCCCTGGACGTCACCGCCTTCGACGCCAAAGACATTCGCCGCGCCATCCCCCGGTTTTCGCCGGAGAACTACGCCAAGAATCAGGCTTTGCTGCCTCCCTATCATGCGATCGCGGCCGAACTCGGCTGCACACCGACCCAGCTGGCGCTGGCCTGGCTGCTGCACCAGGGGCCGGACATTCTGCCTATTTTGGGCACCCGCAGCGCAGATCATTTGCTCGATGGGCTGGGTGCCATGCAGGTGCAACTGCCCGCCCCGGTGCTGGCGCAGCTCGACGCGTTGATTAATCAGCGCACGGTGCATGGCGACCGCTACAACGCGCAGGCCAATAGCGAGGTGGATACCGAGGTGTTTTGACGCGGTTTGGAAGGCAGTAGGAGCCGCGCCCACGCGGCGATGCGGCGCTGTACCGACAGCCGCCATTGCGCCGGGGCGGCGCTCCCACCACTGAGTGCTCGCGAGCAGCGGTGCCAGCTCTCAGGACCTCTGAAGCTTGAAAGGCGAGTGGGAGCCGCGCCCTCGCGGCGATGCGGCGCTGTACCGACAGCCGCATCGCGCCGGGGCGGCGCTCCCACCACTGAGCGCTGGCAAACAGCGGTGCCAATTCTCAGGACCCCTGAAGCTTGAAAGGCAAGTGGGAGCCGCGCCCTCGCGGCGATGCGGCGCTGTATCGACAGCCGCATCGCGCCGGGGCGGCGCTCCCACCACTGAGTGCTGGCAAACAGCGGTGCCAATTCTCAGGACCCCTGAAGCTTGAAAGGCAAGTGGGAGCCGCGCCCTCGCGGCGATGCGGCGCTGTATCGACAGCCGCATCGCGCCGGGGCGGCGCTCCTACTACCGAAAATGGAGGCTCGGCCAGCCGCTGTCGCCGGCAGGGCAGCCAGCCGGTAGGCTGTGCCCGATACTTGGGCATCGTCGTTCCCGACCAGGTGTTTGAGCATGCCCCTGCCTCCTGCTACCCACCGCCAGTTGTTGCACACGCGCCAGGTCCGCTACGAGGGTTTTGAGCGCGAGGATGGGCTGATCGATATCGAGGCCACGCTGCTTGACACCAAGACGTTTGGCTTTGATGTGATCGGCGAGGGCCGTTGGGAGCCAGGCGAGCCCATCCATGGCATGGCGATTCGGCTGGTCATCGATGCGCAGTTCATCGTCCAAGACATCCTGGTCAGCATGGACGACGTTCCCCACAACGAATGCCAGAGCGCACGCGATCCGATGCGCAGCGTGATCGGCTGTTCGCTGCGCAAGGGCTGGCGGCAGGCGATCGAAGAGCGGCTGGGCAAGGTCAGGGGCTGCGCCCATTTGCGCGAGCTGCTGTTCAATATGGGCACGGTGGCGTTTCAAACCCTGGCGCGCCGCCTCAACAAGGCCAACGAAGAGGCAGGTAAGCCGCCCCTGCCCATGGGCGGCTGCCTGGCCTGGGACCCGGCCGGCCCCTTGGTGGCGCGGATTCTTCCGCAGTTCTCTATTAAAGCGGATACGGCGGGCTCCGGCTCATAGAACCGCCTTCGGCCAGGCCTACAGCGCGCTTGCCGGCGTGTGGGTCATGACCGAGGTCGTCGCTTGTCCATGCGATGCCTCGGCTGATCCCCTCAAGTGGGGACAAATCCTGATCAAGCGCCTGCGGGCGACAGCTCGGCTGCGATCGTCCGCGCGATCAGATAGCCGCTGGTGTAGGCCACCAGCAGCCCGTTGCCGCTGAGGTAGCCGGTACAGGAGTCGCCCGAGATACCGGCAATGGCATTGCCACCGGCGTGCAAGGCCGGGATGGGCTGGCCATCGGGCTGGAGGACTCGACCCGCGGTGTCCACCACCAGGCCGCCCTGGGTATGGGCAACCGCCCCGGTGATGCGGGCAGCGTAGTAGGGCGGCTTGAGCGGCCGCTCGGGGGCGGCGCGCCCAAAGGCATCGGGGCTGCCACGCGGCAAATCGGCCCACTGCCGCAAGGTCGCCTCCAGTGTTGCCGCTGGCAGGCCCAAAGTCTGTGCCAGCAAGGCGCTGTCCGCACACTGCACGATGCCGCCGCGCTCCATGGCCTGGCGCATGACCAGCACACCGGCCACCTGCTGCTGGATATGCTGATCCCAGATGAAATAAGCCGCTTGCCCGGGCTGCTGCCGGTAGACGCGGGCCAGGCTGGAGTAGTCCTGCAGCTCGTTGACGAAGCGCAACCCGGCAGCGTTGACCGCGATGCCCCCCTGGTTGAGCACAGGCGGCGTCACCCGGGTGCCGTCGGCAAAGATGCAGTCGCGCCCCTGATAGCTGCCCATCAGAGCCAGCGCGGCGCCCAAGGACTGACCCCAGTCCAGCGCGTCGCCCAGGTCTTTGGCCGAACCGATGTGCGGCGCACTGGCCATTTCCGGAATGTGCGCGGCCACCAGTTCAGGCCTGGCGCCAAAGCCACCGCAGGCCAGAACCACCCGCGATGCGTGGATCTGCAAGGCCTGGCCTGCGCGCTGGGCGCTCACGCCGCTGATGCCGGTCAGCGCGTCACCGACCAGGCCGGTACACACGGTCTGGTCGAGGATCTCGACCTGGCTGCAGGCCTCGACGAAGCGGCGCAATGCAGCGAGCACTGGCGGGCCGCCGCGCTCCGGATGGGCATGCATGCGCACCACGCTGTGGCCCAGCCAAGTCAGCTCCGGCGCCAATTCAAGCGCGACGCCGACCTCATCGACCAGCCAGTGCACCGCTTCGGCCGAACCCTCGCAGATCGCGCGGGCCAGGCGCAGATCGACATGGCCGCCGTTTTTCTTCAGGATGTCGGCCAGCAGCAATTCGGGCGTATCCTCGATGCCGGCCGCACGCTGAAAGCGCGTTCCGGCCGCCGGGATGAAATTGCTGGCAATGGCGCTGTTGCAGGGGCTGGACAGGTCCCGCTCGAGCAGCGTGACCCGCAGATCAGGCGCGAAGGAGGCTATGGCTGCTGCGACGGTCAGACCGGTTCCACCGGCGCCCACGATCAGCACATCGGTGTCGAGCAGTCTCGTTTCAGTCACTTTCACCGCTCCTCAATCGGCCGTGATCTCATGGAGCAGCTGGCCGGATTGAATCAGGTCGGCGAGCCCCTGCATGACCAGTTTTCCCGATGCGCTGTAGGGGTCAAACTCGGGGTGCTTGAGTTGGATCATCGGATCGAGAATCGACAAATGCACATGGGCCATCGACCAGCCGCCAAAACGCCTTTCGGTGATCTCCTCATAGTCCAGCAATTCCACGTTCTTATGGCGTGGGTCGCTCACGACGCGTGCATACAGCCGGTTGACTGCACTTCGCTGTCCTTCAAGGACTTGCAGGTAAAGCCCCTGCCCCTGGCACAGCACCCCGGTGATGTCGCTTTCCTTGTTGAACAAGCGGGCGGTTTTTAGGATCGAGCCGGTGACCGTGGTGGTTTGGGGGCCTACGGCACTACTGACATAGAGCAGACGAACGAGCATAGAAGCCTTGCTTGAGCCGACGGAGGCTCACGGTAACACAAGGATGGGATGGGTCCTGATGTCAAGCCCTATCGCGCCAAGGCGGCGCCCCCACAGGGCGGTGTTCCGATCGTGCGGTGTTTCTCGGTGAGAGCAGTGGCAGGCCTGGGCACAAGCCTGTGGGAGCCGCGCCCTCGCGGCGATGCAGCGGCTGATCAAGTCCGCCGGCTGTGCCGCTCAAAAAAGTGGGTGATGGCCTCGCTCAGTGTCTGCGCTTGATCGCGGTGCGGCGCATGGCCGCAGTCGGGCATCTCCAGCAGTTCGGTCTGAGGGGCACGGCGGGCGATGCCGCGGATCTGCTCAAGGCTGCCGTATTCGTCGTTCAGACCCTGAATCGCCAGCAGCGGCACAGTGATGCGGCTCACCTCCGACTCAATGGACCACTTTACAAAATCCGGCGCCAGCCAGGCCTGGTTCCAGCCCCAGAAGGCCGAATCCGGATCGGCGTGGTGGCGCGCTAGTTTGTGGCGCAGGTCGCCTTGTAGATAGGCCTGACGCGCCTGCGTGATGCTGCGCAGCGAGATCTCTTCGACCATGATGTGGGGGGCCATGACGATCAACCCGGCCAGGGGGCGTCTGCGCGCACTGTCGTTTTGCAGGGCCTGTGCATGCTCCGCCGCATAGAGCAAGGCGATCGAGCCGCCGTCGCTGTGGCCCAGCAGCCAGATCGGCTCGCTGACGCCCAGGGCCTGCAGCAGGCGGGGCAGCACCTCGCTAGCTTGCCTGTGCATGAAGTCTTGCCCCCAGTGCTCATCTGCAGGCCGTGGGCTCGAGCGGCCGTAGCCGGGGCGCGAGTAGATCAGGCCCCGGCAGCCCAGAGCGTTGCACAGCTGCGATGGAAAGTCGCGCCACATCGATACCGAGCCCAGGCCCTCATGCAGGAAGACCATCACCGGCCCCTCGGACCGACCCACCCATTGGTATTCGATCTGCACCGGACGGCCGCCCCAATCGATCTCCAGCAGGGGTTCAGCAGGCATCATGGGCTCGATCAAAGGGCTTGCATTTCACGCAGCTTGAAGCGCTGGATCTTGCCGGTAGCGGTCTTGGGCAGTTCGGCGATGAAGTCGATGCGCCTTGGGTGTTTGTACGGAGCGAGCCGCTCCTTGACGAAGGCCTTGAGCTCGGCCTCGTCGGCGCTGGCGCCCGACTTGAGCACCACATAGGCCCGCGTCTTGGTCAGGCCCTCATCGTCGACCATGCCCACCACCGCCGCCTCCAGCACTGCCGGGTGTTGGACCAGCGTCGCTTCAACCTCAAAGGGCGAGACATAAATGCCGCTGACCTTGAGCATGTCGTCGCTGCGGCCCGAGTAGGTATAGCTGCCGTCGGCGTTGCGCACGTATTTGTCGCCGCTCTTGGTCCAGCCGCCCTGAAAGGTCTCGCGCGATTTCTCGCGGTTGGCCCAGTAGAGCAGGGCTGCGCTCGGGCCTTTGATGTAGAGGTCGCCCGGCTCGCCATCGGGTACGCTCTGGCCGTCTTCGCTGCGCAGTTCGATCTCGTAGCCCGGCACCGGCCAGCCTGTGGTGCCGTAGCGCACCTGACCGGGCCGGTTGGACAGGTAGATGTGCAGCATTTCGGTCGAACCGATGCCGTCAATGATCTCTACGCCGAAATGGCGGGTGAAACGCTCGCCGATGTCGGCCGGCAGGGCCTCACCGGCTGAGGAGCATATGCGCAGCGCCACCTGCTCCTTGGCGGGTAGGGCGGGCGAGGCCAGCATGCCGGCAAAGCCGGTGGGCGCGCCGAAGAACACGGTGGGCTGGTGGGCGATCCAGCGCTTGAAGGTGGCGTCGGGCGTGGGGCGTTCGGCCATCAGCACCGTGGTGGCGCCCACGCTCAAGGGGAAGGACAACCCATTGCCCAGGCCATAGGCAAAGAAGAGCTTGGCCGCCGAAAAACAAACATCGCTTTCACGCAGCCCCAGAATTTGCTTGCCATAGAGCTCGGCGGTCCAGTAGGCGTTGGCATGGGTGTGGGTGGTGCCTTTGGGCCGACCGGTCGAACCGGAGGAGTACAGCCAGAAGCCCGGCTCATCGCCATGGGTGGGGGCGCTGTGCGCCAGCGGGCTGTGCTGGGCCAGCAGGGCCTCAAAGTCCAGGGCCGGTGCGGCCACCGCGGCGCTGGCGCGCGAGACAACCAGATGCCGCACCTCGTGAGCGCCCCGCTCCATGGCTTGCTCGATCACAGGCCGCAGGGCGCCCGAGACCAGCACCGCCTGCGAGCGGCTGTGCTGCAGCATATAGGCATAGTCCTCAGCGGTCAGCAGCGTATTGACCGCCACCGGCACCACGCCTGCATACAGCGCGCCCAGAAAGCTCACCACCCAGTCGCTGCTGTCGTGCATCAAGAGCAGCACCCGCTCTTCGCGGCGCAGGCCCAGTGCGAGCAAGCCAGCGGCCATGCGTTGCACTCTTTCTGCCAACTGCCCATAGCTGAGCGTGCCGGCGTCGTCTATGTAAGCCGCCTTGTGCGGCCGTCCAGCATTGAGCGCCATCAGGTGCTGGGCAAAGTTAAAGGGGTTGGCAGGCGGGGCTACGGCCTGTGGGTCCAAGCTGGGGGCGGTCATGGTCTCTCTCCTCAAGGCGGGGTGGGGCCGGCGCGCTGGTTTTTTTGTGCGCTGCCGGCGTTCAGGGTCAGGCGCTGGTGGCTGGGGCCAGGTGTTCAAGAACAACCGTGCTGGCCTGGATGGCGGCGCGGCGGTGGTAGAAGTTCAGGGCGCGCAGGCCGCCAAGTTCCTCGCCGCCGCCGGCGCGGCCTGGGCCACCATGCAGCGACTGCGGCATCACATTGCCGTGGCCGGTCTGGCTGGCAGCCACATCGGGGCTGATCACATGCACCCGTCCGTGGCTGTCGGCCAATTCCAGCGCGGCCTGCGTCAGCGCCGCGCCTTCGTTGCCGTAGAGCGATGCCACCAGGGAGCCCTGGCCGCGTCGTATCAGGTCCAGGGCCTGGGCCTCGTCACGGTAGGGCAGCAGCGTGGCCACTGGGCCGAAGACCTCGTGGCCGTGCACCAGATGGGCCGCGTCGCTGGCCGCCGCGTCCTTCAGTCCCAGCAAGGTGGGGCCGATGCAGCAAGATGTGCTGGCGTCGGCATCCATCAGTGCATGGCTGCTGCCATCGTGCAGCACCTGCGCCTGCTGCTTGAGCAGGTCCAGGCCTTCGCGCACGCTGTTCAGTTGTGCGCGGCTGACCAGGGCGCCCATGCGCACGCTCTCATTGCGCGGATTGCCCACCGTGGTTTTGGCCAGTCGCGCGCTGATGGCTTGTGCCACCGCATCGGCCTGGGACTGTGGCACCAGAATGCGGCGGATGGCGGTGCATTTCTGGCCGGACTTGACCGTCATCTCGCGCGCCACCTCCTTGACCAGCAGGTCCATCGCCTCGGCGCTGGCGCCGGGTAGCAGCCAGGCGGAGTTCAGGCTGTCGGCCTCGATATTGACCCGCACCGAATGGCGCGTGACCGCTGGGTGCGAGCGGATCAGTTCGGCGGTCTCGGCCGAGCCCGTGAAAGACAGCAGGTCAAAGGGCTGCAGCTGGTCGAGCAGGCCGGCGGAGGAGCCGCAGATCACCGACAAGCTGCCTGCTGGCAGCACGCCGGCATCGACCACATCCTTGACCATGCGCTGGGTCAGCCAGGCGGTCGCCGTGGCCGGCTTGATGATGACAGGCACACCCGACAGCAGGGCAGGGGCCGCCTTCTCCCACAAGCCCCAGGCCGGGAAGTTGAAGGCATTGATGAGCAATGCCACGCCTCGGCTGGGCCGCAGCACATGGCGCGACTGGAACAGCGGGTCCTTACCCATCCGCACGGCTTCGCCATCGAGCAGGTGATGGCGATCGCCCAGACCAAGCCCGATCTTGGCGTAGTGACCCAGGGTGAAAAGGCCGCCGTCGATGTCGACCGCCGAATCGTTCTTGACCGTGCCGCTGTTGGCGGTGGCGATGGCGTAGTAGGCATCGCGCTGGCCCTGCATCACCTTGAGCGCGGCCTCGAGCATGCTGGCGCGCTGCGCGTAGCTCATCGCCCGCAGCGCAGCCCCGCCGGTGTCGCGGGCGTAGGCAAACGCCGCCGCCAAGTCCAGGCCGGTGGCATCGACCCGAACCAGCTCGGTACCCAGCACCGGGTCGGTCAATGCGGTGCCTGGCCCGCTGCCGGTTTGCCAGCGGCCGCACACATGGTTGGCGAGCAGTTCAGTCATGAAAGCGATCCTTTTTCGGTCGGCCGCTGTCCGCGGCCTTTGTTGGAAGACGGGTGCCAGGCCGGCTCAGGCCGGTGTCGCGGAAAATTCGATGCGACCTTGAGGCAGCAGATAGAGCACCAGCGCGCGGCCCTGCCGGACGGTGGGGCGGTGGGCGCTGCCGGGCGGACAGACCAGCCAGCCTGCGCCGCGGCCGTCAAAGGTGGCGCCCTCGTCCATGGGAATGATCAGGTCGATCTCGCCTTCCGGGTGCACATGGTGAGGGCCTGCGATGTCCTTCATGTCGACCACATCCACAGAAAAGCCGTGCAGGTCGTCGGCCGGCTTGAAGATGCGGCCGTAGCGCAGACCGCCGCCTTCGCGTTGGGCCAGCCAGCCTTGCGCCACGCCCGCCTCGCAACTGGCCCGCAGACGCGCATAGGTGGCGCTGTCCTCGCCGTGTTCGCTGTTGAGCCATTGGTCCAGCCCGGCATCGAGCGGGCGGCCGACCAGTTGCGTGGTCAGCTCTGCGATGTCCTGGCGAAATTGTTCTGGTGTCATTTGTCCCTCCCTCGGTACAGGCCCTGGCATTGAGGCGCTTGCCAAGATCTTGAATATGAATTATTGTGCGTATATGAACGATAGATCCGAAAGCGGAGTATGTCAAGCACTATATTGCAAATATCAGGGTTAGTACCAGGTTCTGAGGAATCGCGAAACGCAATCGAGTCCGCTCCCGAGCTGGTCGAGCGCAAGAACCCCCTCCTCGTCGCGCTGGGTGAGCGGGTGCGCGGCCTGCGCTCACGCCGCGGCATGACGCGCAAGGCTTTGTCGCAGGCAGCCGACGTTTCTGAGCGGCATCTGGCCAACCTCGAGTACGGTGAGGGCAACGCCTCCATTCTGGTCTTATCGCAGGTGGCCGAGGCCCTGCAGTGCCCGTTGGCCGAGCTCATCGGAGATGTAAGTACTTCTTCACCTGAGTGGCTTTTCATCCGGGAGCTGCTGTCCGGGCGGGATGACGCCGACCTGCGGCGGGTGCGGCTGGCCATCGGCCAGCTGCTGGGCGGCACCGCCCCTGAGGATGCGCGCAAAAGCTGTGTGGCGCTGATTGGGCTGCGGGGCGCCGGCAAGTCCACGCTGGGACAGTTGCTGGCCGAGGACCTGGGCTTTCCCTTTGTGGAGCTGAGCCGTGAGATCGAAAAATTCGCCGGCTGCAGCGTCTCGGAGATTCAGGCGCTCTACGGCCAAAACGCCTATCGCCGTTACGAGCGGCGGGCGCTGGAAGAAGCCCTGCAGATCTACCCCGAGGCAGTGATCGCCACCCCGGGGGGGCTGGTCTCGGACCCGGCCACCTTCAATGAACTGCTCACCCACTGCACCACGGTGTGGCTGCAGGCCGACCCTGAAGACCATATGGGCCGTGTGCAAGCCCAAGGAGATATGCGGCCGATGGCAGCCAGCAAGGAGGCGATGGAAGACCTCAAGGGCATCCTGGCCGGTCGCGCGGCCTTCTATTCCAAGGCGCAACTGCGGGTGGATACCAGCGCCCAGCCGCTAGACGCTACCTTTGCGCTGCTGCGCCTGACGGTACGCCAGGCCCTGCAACTGCCGCTTTGAGTGCGATGGAAAAATTTTTCTAAAACATGCATAAAAATGCTTGACCGCCCTCAAGAGCTTGCAATATGATGCTTGTCATCGGTTCGGAATAAGTGCACTTTGATGCATCGAGCCGAACCTGGAACCCCAACACAAGCACACCCCAAGGAGAGACACCCCATGAGCACCAATCCCGCCGCCCCCATCGTTGACTACCGCACCAAGCCCGAGCAGTACCGCCACATCAAGTTGAGCGCTGACGGCCAGATCGCCACGCTGAAGATCGACATCGACGAGAACGCCGGCCTGCGCCCAGGCTACAAGCTCAAGCTCAACTCGTATGACCTGGGCGTGGACGTCGAGCTCAACGACGCGGTCAACCGCATCCGCTTCGAGCACCCCGAAGTCAAGACCGTGGTGCTGACCAGCGCCAAAGACAAGGTGTTTTGCTCCGGCGCCAACATTTTCATGCTCGGTGTTTCCAGCCATGCCTGGAAAGTGAACTTCTGCAAGTTCACCAACGAGACCCGCAACGGACTGGAAGATTCTTCCGCACACGAAGGCCTGAAGTTCCTGGCCGCCGTCAACGGCGCCTGCGCCGGCGGTGGCTATGAAGTGGCCCTGGCCTGCGACGAGATCGTGCTGGTCGATGACCGCTCGAGCGCCGTGAGCCTGCCCGAAGTGCCGCTGCTGGGCGTGCTGCCCGGCACCGGCGGCCTCACCCGCGTGACTGACAAGCGCAAAGTGCGCCATGACCTGGCCGACATTTTCTGCACCAGCGTTGAAGGCGTGCGCGGCCAAAAAGCTGTGGACTGGCGCCTGGTCGACGAGGTGGCCAAGCCTGCCGTGTTCGGCGAGCGCGTCAAGGCCCGCGCCCAGGCCCTGGCCGCCAAGAGCCAGCGTCCCGACAGCGCCAAGGGCGTGGCCCTCACGCCGCTTGAGCGCACGCTGGAAGCCGATGCCATCCGCTACGAGCATGTCACGGTCGAGATCGACCGCGCCAAGCGCCTGGCCACCTTCGTGGTCAAGAGCCCCAGCGGCGCGCAGCCCCAGGACATGGCCGCTGCCCAGGCCCTGGGCGACAAGTGGTTCCCGCTGGCCCTGGTGCGCCAGTTGGAAGACGCCATCTTGCACATGCGCACCAACGAGCTGGACATCGGCCTGTGGCTGATCAAGACCTCGGGCGACAGCCAGGCCGTACTCAGCATGGACTCCTTCCTGCTGGCCAACCAGAGCCACTGGCTGGCCCGCGAAACCGTCGGCTACCTGCGCCGCACCTTCAGCCGCCTGGACGTCTCCTCGCGCAGCCTGTTCGCGTTGATCGAGCCCGGCTCCTGCTTTGCAGGCTCCTACCTCGAGCTGGCCCTGGCCTGCGACCGCAGCTACATGCTGGCCCTGCCGGACGACGAGGCCCAGGCCCCGGTCATCACGGTGGGCGAAGCCAACTTCGGCCTGCTGCCCATGGCCACCGGCCAAAGCCGCCTGGCCCGCCGCTTCTATGAAGAGGCGCCGGCCCTGGACGCGGTGCGCGCCAAGGCCGGCCAGCCGCTGGACGCCGACGCCGCCTTTGCCGTGGGCCTGGTGACCGCCAACCCCGACGACATCGACTGGGCCGACGAGACCCGCCTGGCCATCGAAGAGCGTGTGAGCATGTCGCCCGACTCGCTGACCGGCCTGGAAGCCAATCTGCGCTTTAATGGCAAGGAAAACATGGTCACCCGTGTGTTCGGGCGTCTGACCGCCTGGCAGAACTGGATCTTCCAGCGCCCCAACGCCGTCGGCGAAAAAGGTGCCCTCAAGGTCTACGGCAAGGGCGACAAGGCCGCCTTTGACTGGAACAGGGTCTGAGCTGAATCCGGCCGGAACGCCCTCGGGGGCGGGCCGGCCACCTACGTTGTGCAGCGCGGCTGAAGGTGGCGCGCTGCAACCGAACCTCCTCCACCCTGGTCGTTCACCCTCTTTGGAGACTTCAGATGTCCAGCATCGATTACAACGAAACCATCCCGAACAACGTCAACCTGAGCGAAGACCGCACCCTCAAGCGCGCGCTTGAGCACTGGCAGCCCAACTACCTGAGCTGGTGGCAGGACATGGGCCCGGACGGCTCGCACAACTTTGACGTCTACCTGCGCACCGCCGTCAGCGTGGACCCGCAAGGCTGGGCCCAGTTCGGCCATGTCAAGATGCCCGACTACCGCTGGGGCATTTTCCTGAACCCCGGTGAAGCCGACCGCAAGATCCACTTCGGTGACCACAAGGGCGAGAACGTGTGGAACGACGTGCCTGGCGAGTACCGCGCCAACCTGCGCCGCATCATCGTCACGCAAGGCGACACCGAGCCCGCATCGGTCGAGCAGCAGCGCCAC
>Ga0222712_10000198_pt1 | contig 87285 bp, 121 predicted proteins | sample C33_657DmetaG_FD_165043 | JGI IMG/M metagenome (GOLD analysis project Ga0222712, IMG submission 165043) | Estuarine water microbial communities from San Francisco Bay, California, United States - C33_657D | ecosystem: Environmental > Aquatic > Marine > Unclassified | place: USA: California... | reverse complement strand
GTGTATGTTCCGTTAATTGACTTCTAAATGTAGTCCAAGCATTTTCTATAGTTGTCCCAGGTGAAGCTCCCGAAGTAAATGTTTGAGAGAATGTCACACCCGATTCAGGTGTTGGTGTTGGTGTTGCAGTAGGTGTTGGACTAGGAGTTGGTGTAGGAGTAATTGTTGGCGTAGGTGTTGGGCTTGGACTATGAGTTGGAGTTGGTGTAGGTGTTGGAGTTGGTGTAGGTGTTGGGCTTGGACTAGGAGTTGGAGTTGGTGCAACATACGAATTCCAAAACCCATTTGCGGTTAAATCTGAAGAGGCTAAAGCGGCATTTGTATAGTTATCGTTAAGAAGTATATTAGCAATTTCAAGAAATTCTTCTTCATTAAATCCATTTGTTCTAAAAAATCCAACTGATGCGGTTTGTCCTGAGACAGGTGTTGGCTGACTATCATCAGGTACAGGATTAGCAATAACATATCCTAATTCTTCATCAGGACCATTCCACCATTCGGTACCTGTAAAACCTGTGGTTGGGTAACCAACGGCTAAACTACCAACTTGTATGGTACCACTTATATTACCACCAGTATTATATGCAAAAGGTCTTGATGTTGACATAGTTAATGTTTTATTTAACAATAAATACTTGGGGTTTTATTTAATGAAAAAAGACTCCCTAATTTAGAGAGTCTATTATTATATTAATCTTCGTCGTGTAACATATATCGACTATCCATATACAAATAGTCTTCGACCTCAAAGTTAAATTTGGTATTAAACCAATCCATAACTAATACGTTTGGTTCTCCATCTTCACCCCCACTAACAGTTTCTTTACCAAACATTCGTTCTAATCTTTCTTGGAATGATGAGCGGATTAATAAGTTACAAGATTCACCGTATCTATGAGTGACACATTGAACAATAAACGTAGCACCTTTGTCAGTATTATGTTCAAAAACTTCAAATGGATGTTCTTCGTCTGTAGATTCCAAGACTCTCCAATCAATACTGTCTAAGTACTTGGTGACAATATCTTTAAGTCTCTTCTCAGGTATTATATATTTCATATGGTAACTGATTTTACTTTAACACCATATCTTTCTTCAAACCATCTCTTAAATGGTTCTTTGAAGTGGTCACCAAACATACCGTATAATCGAGTATTGTAAGGTTCATCAATATCAACTATCGGTGAACGATTTGCCATTATCTCACCTTGCCAAGTATCTGTATTCCAATAACAGTAATCATACCATCTGAAAATTCCCTCGTCATCACCTTCATAATCACCTAAGTAAAAAAGTAATCTACATTCATCTTCACCTTCTTCACCTGTTTCATCATCATATTCATAAGGAGCAATGTAATGTACCTCATCTTCAGGAAACATTTCATCAAGTGTTTTGAATACGTAAGTGTCTAATTGGGATTCTGTAATTAATACTTTCATACTAATAAATACTTAAGTATTAACCTTTTTATTCATTGTTGAAGTGATTATACGTTACCAACACAAATCGCGTGTAACCATAGTGTCGCCCAAAGTAAACCAAAAAGCGAAACTAAAAAAATAACTGAACAGATAAAATCTTTTGGGTCTTCCTTTGCGTAATCGTAAAGAACTTTGAACATCTCTTTCATAACGTGCGTTTTTAAATTGAGATGCTAAGATACAATTTATTTTTTATCTAACCAATTATAAATTGTCATTTTGGGTTCCCACTCTAACATATCTTTAATCTTATTTATATTTGAACAACTCCTTCTTGGCTCATCTCTTTTTTCAATGTGTTGGATATCATATTTGAAGTATTTGGCAATATCTAAAATAACATATTCAATACCTGACCCAACATTAAAGATTTCATATTTGTACTTAGGATTATTAATTGTTGAGATTAACGCACTTACTATATCCTTTACGTATATATAATCTCTAGTCTGTAGACCATCTCCCGTTACGGTAATTGGAGTTTTATTCTCAACTTGATTGATAAATCTTGCAACTGCGGGTGCATAAGAACCTGTTGATGGTTGTTCTTCACCAAATACGTTGAAGAATCTCATAACACTAATAGGTCCGTTCATCCTAAATGAATTGTGTTTTAAAAACTGTTCAGAATATAATTTGTATTTGGCGTAAGGAGACATAGGATTGGTGTCTTCCTGTTCAGATAATGGTATCGATTGTGAATCACCATAAACTGCTGAGGTACTACTAAAAGTAAAACCTTTAACATTATGTTTTAAAGACCATTCAAATACTTTCTTAACCATATCAAAACAACCTGATTCATATTTCTCAGGTTTTTCTATAGATTCTTGTACCGATGTTGGAGACGCTAAATGAAATACATAATCAAAATGATTGTCAGGTAATTCATCCTTTTCAATATCTATTTTAACTAAATTAACCTCATCAGATATTCTTTCGGCTTTACCTGTTGATAGGTTATCCCAAACCTCAACATCGTGACCTAAAGAAATTAGATGATTAACCAAATGATGTCCTATAAAACCACATCCTCCTGTTACTAATATTTTCATACTTAAAATATAATGAATATGTAAAATAAAAAAAGGGTTACTTTAATAACCCTTTTCTTATTTTTTCAATAGCTTCATTTTGTCGTTTATCAACATTCATAAGTTTTAGATGATAATCTTTATCTCTAACACCAGAACTATTTATGATGACATTTGTATTCAGGTAAGCATTAATATTTCTCTTTAACTCCTGATTCATTTCTTGTCTAAACACATCAGACATTCTCATATTATTTCTTCTAAGAAACTCACTATCACCATCAACAATATAAACCACAGACATATAAAACTCATCTTTATCACCTGTTGGTGATAACTCGTACTCAATAGATTCCACTTCTTTGGGTAGAATAAATCCCATCATTTTTGAAATCCCTTGTCTTAATTTTTCTTCCGTCATATTATATATCTTTTACTGCATTATTATTTAAAATGTGAACTCTAAACTTACCTTTGTAAGGGTAAATCAAAATATCCACCGCTCCGTGTTTACCATTTTTTTTATCCTGTATGAATTTAATTCCTTGTGGTTCGGTAGATTTAACTTGAATAGTTTTAATATCCCCTTTAGGTGTTTTAACTATTAAATCCGTTGAGAAAATCATATCAATAAAGTCTCCATCACCACCTTTGTACTCTTCAGTATATCCCATACTTTTTAACTTATCCAAAACATCATCTTCAACTTTAGCCCCGTAAGCACTGTTTCTAATTATGTTTTTAGTATAATCTAACAAACTTTCAGGGTTATCATTTAATGTATTAAACAAATCAGATATTTCACTTTTATATTTAGTTAATACATCTTTAATTTTAGATGGGTCATTAGTATTTCCAACAGTGTCTATGATTTCCTTGGTGAAATCGCTATCCGAATTAAATATTAAATCAGTTAATAATTCAGCCAAATCAGAGTAATTGGTGTTTAGTTTATTTACAGGATGCCATTTACCATCAACATAAACTAATTTTCTGTTAGATAAATTATTAATGAAGTTCTCTCTAACTCTATCACTTATTTTACCATTGTCTCTTAATAAATCAACACCACGAACATATTTGTCCATATCATCTTGACTTATACCGCTTTTAAGATTGGATAACTTATCTTCAATAATTTTTTGAACACCTAAACCGTTTGTGTCGTATAACCAATATTTTAAGTTATTAAGTTTGTCTAAAATGTTTTTTTTAGAATTACCATCTTTTTTAACACCAATTAAGTCCGTTATTCTATCTATTTCTTCGTTTAATGAATGCTTCATATTAATCACTTATTTTATTACCCTCATCATCATTTTTAAAAATCTTTGAGTTTCTATTCTTACCGTCAACACCATATCCCGCAACATACTTACCGTCAGTTCTATAAACATCAAAAGAAACATATGGAAGTTTAACTCCAACATACGGCAATAAACGTTTAAAGTGATAATCAACTAAGTAAAAAGGGTCAAAGTCGTAATCATACATATTATTATAAGTCATATCTGGAGTATCAACAAAAATAATTAAACTTATAGTCCCATCTTCTAAATTAAAATCACTAATTTCGATGTCGGCAACCATAGGGTATATATCTTTAATAATACCCGAATTTAATAATTTATGTAGAGCGTTTACAATATATTGATTATTAGTTGACATATTTATAAATATCAAATATTATTTATTATGAAAGATATTGAAGCAATTATTATCGTTGTATGTTTGTTACTTACAGGATTTCTTTTTTCGCTACTATTTGCGGAATATTTTATTAATAAATTATCCGAGGAAAACCGATTTAAAATTTGGTGGAGAAATAATATAATCGGAATTGATAATGACTATGAATAATGGGATTACTAATAATCTTTACACTAATTTCATTTGTAATTACAGACACTTTAATTAGAGATTCTAAAGAATCAAAAATTAAAAGTATATGGTTACGTTTATTCAAGAAGAAGATAATATTAATCCTACAAGAAAGAGGTAAAAGAATATCTAATAAGATTAATAGTCAAATCCCAAGAGACCACAAAGGTAGACCTGATTTGTCAATGTACTTAAAAAATATGTCAGAAAAATACGCTCACAAAGTATTTTTAGTGTTTATTACATTGTTATTGATAACAATAATTTCGGTTGTCTTATCATTTATTAAATCATAATTTATAATTTTAAGGTATTTATATGTGATGAAGATAAAAATCACAGAAAATCAATATAATTTAATATCAACTGTCTTATCAGAAGCCTTTGGTAAGGGTGATTCATTTGCAACTTTCATCAGAGGTGAGTTGAAAAAAATATACGCACCTTTAGGTAAGTGGGGTAAAGCACCCAATCCTGATGATAATTGTATTACCGAGGAAGGAGTTATTGGAATATTTCCTCACTCAGAAGAAGATACTTGGTCAATTTTAAATAGATTCGACACTAACACTAAAGTTAAAAAAGAGATTGAATCAATATTTGAATCATCTGATTATGATAACAAAACTGAATCAGGATTTAGAACTTGGATTTCTTTAAACTCTAATGAGTTGTTTGGACCTGATGGAGAATATACTCAAAGATTAGTTGACCTTAACACTGAAACAGTTATTAAAGGTAATAGAAATGAATTATACGCAGTTAGTATAATTGGTAATAGATTTCCTGACGCCAAAATAAAAAGATATTGTTCAGGTGATATAAGAGACACAAGAAAAGGTATGGACATCTCAGTTGAAATTGGTGATGTAAATTTAAATTACCAGGTTAAACCTTTTTCATCTGTAACTAGTTTTATTGATGATGAAGGTGATACTTTTTTTGAAGTTAAGTCTTATGTTGATGTTACAAAATATTCAGAGAAAAATGTAAATGTGTTTATGTTCGTTGATAGTACTAATAATCAATTTATAAGTTTTGCGAACGTAAAACGTAAGATAGGTAAAGTTGGTACCAATACTATTAGATTTTATGAAGCCCCTTTGGAAACAAATATGACATTTAAAACAAGAAAGAAAAAGAGTAGTTCAAATGTCGCATCAAAATTATATGGTTTAGATGATAAGAAATTAGAGAATATTGATTTTAGATTAAATTCTTTAGCAAACTTAAAGAAAAAGTATTTAAAGAAAAAACCCTAATTATTAGGGTTTTTTTTATTGTTTTTCCAATCTAACCAAAATCCTAACGCAACTATTATATTCATACCAAAAGAAGCAATTATTTCATAAATGTCTTCATATACATTCATAGTTAAATGTACGTGACCAATAACCCAAAAAGGTATTGATAGGTTAGTCGCAATCCAAATTATTGTAAAGATAATAAATTGTTTCATATTAAAACCCTGTAATTTCTTTTCGTTTAACTATACCCAAAATATCTAAGTAGAAATCTTCAAGGTCTCTTTGACCTGATTTTATTTGGTCAATTATTTCTTGTCTTTTATATCCTGTATTTTTGTCAATAAAATCAATCATTTCTTCATCGGTAATACCTTCAGGTTTGGTAGGTTCAGGAACACATTCGTGGTCTCTTTCTGTGGTACCAATATCTTCGATAAATAACCCTGTTTCACCAACAATTTGTTCAAATTTAGGTATCATTGTTTCTTCATACCATTCTTCAAATACGTGTATAACAAATGATTCTCTAACACTGAATATCGATTGTATTGATTTAATAAGATTCTGAGACACAATTAGATGACCGCCATCAAATTTATTATTATCAAAATAATATACTGCGGTTATAGATTCAACACCATCAACACACCAATCCTCACGAAGATTACCGTAGTTACGAGATTTTTTACCAACCTTTCTATTACCATTTGAAATGTATTGATTTAAATATTTTTCAATCCCTGACTGTAAAGCGGGACTACTTTTCATAAATCGTTTATACTGTTGTTCTGTAATTACTATCTTCATTATTAATAAATACTTCGTTAGATAATAATAAACCCCCACATTTCTGTGAGGGTTTGTTAATTATACTAATTCTAACTCTTCTTGTTTTAGTAGTTCGTAAGCTCTAGCTAATCTTGTCATCCCTATTCCTCCACCATATCTTGGAAAGAACTCCATTGATAAGAATTCTTCTAATTCTTTCTCAACTCTTTCTTTACCGAATAGTTCAAATAATTTAGCACAATATCCACCATTTTCAATTGTGTAGAACATCTCTCTCATTTTTTCAACATCACAACTTCTTTCAGCAGAACCAATTGTTTCTTGTCCATATAATATGACATCAACTTTGTTGAAAATTCCATTTGTACCGTGTTTCATATTCCAAAATGGATTAGTTCTTAGTGGGAAATGTTGTAATGAAATTGATTCACTAAACTCATTCCACATTTTAGTTTCGTGTTCGTTCTCTAAAATCTCCGTATTATATTCCGCACATAAACTTTCATAAGTCGCAGACTTTGGTTTATTAAAACCTAAATAAACTAATAGTTCTTCTTCTAACTTTACTAAATCATACATAGTTCCTTTAGATTCAAATTCAAACATCGGGAAGATTAATTCGTGTCTACCAGGTATCGGAGTTTTTTCTTCTCTATATGAAGTTGATACACAAAATACTCCATTCCACTCAGGATTTTTAAGTAACTCATACTCTAACCACATCTGTCCTGTTTGTGGTAGTGGCCAAATTTCACCTGAATACTCAAATGTCTTAACCGAATGTGGGTTTTCACAAGCTGCTAAAATCGATAATCTTGATTGGGTTGGGACCTCAATAAAACCTTTATCAAGGAAAAATCCTCTCATTTTTTGAACTAGTTCGTTGTACGTCTTAGTGTTTCTCATTTTTTCTTTTTTTTTATTTATTGTTTATGTTTATTAGAATCGTATGGGCAAAAAAAATCCCTTCAATAAATGAAGGGATTATTTTCAGACGTAAAGTCTGTATTATTTTCATAGTTTCTTAGTCTCAGTTTTCTATTCATTAGGTATAAATATATAATACTTTTGTAAAAGGTAAACTATTCTTCAAACATTCCTTTTTCAGTAACTGACATAAAATCACATATTACAGGGATACCTGTTTGTTTAGTTACAATAATAAACATTTGTAGATTTATAGCTTCTTTCATTTCTTCATCAACTTCCCATCCAAAATCCTCATTAGTATGAGCATCATAGACATTATCAATCACAACACCATCACCGTGGTCAATATCAACAACACCATTTCCATCAACTTCAGCGTCAAACCAAAAATTTTCAATAATATCTATATTAAAATCACCACTTATTCTAAACCCACTAACTTTGAATTTAAAATCATAAGTTCCTAACTCAGCTCTATAAATCTTATTAGAAAACTGTTCTAACATTTTGTAAACAGTTTCTATTCCTCCGTACCACTCAACTAACCACTTTAGTACCGTTGACCAATAATCGTTCACACCAAATAGTTTTAAGGTGGAATCTGAAACATCAGGTCCATTCTTATCCCAATACTTAAATATCGGGGATTTAAGGTGGTCCACAGAATGTTTAGATTTCTGTAATAAATTATATTGTTGTTCGGTAATTATTATTTTCATTATTGATAAATACTTTATTAAATATATTTATTAAGGTATGATAAACGAAATCAAAATAAATAAACAATCATTAATGCACGACCTTATGATTATGGACTATAATCACGAGGATGCGGAATATGAACTTAATTCATTATTAGATTGGTTTAAATCATTACCCAACACATTAGAATTATATAGAATCATATACGTTGATAGTGAAAATCAAATCAATGTTAAACAACCTGGTTCTCATTACTCCCTTAATAAAGATGAGTTATTATCATCTCACACCTACTCCTCAGGATATGGTGATTTGAAGTATCTTATAACTGTTTCGGCAAGTAAATCATTAGTAGATGTTCAAGATACATTATCAAACAACATTTTGTATCCTAATGAGTTGGAAATTACTCTAAAGAATAAAGGTAAGGGAGCTAAGATAATATCTTTAACACTATTATCTGAACCCATAGACGATACTAATCCCGATGATTTAATATTATTTGAACAGAAATCAAATAATGATGTGTCTAAACTTTTAACTAAACTAGTTAATGAGCACGGGGTTTACAAAGCGATGGAAATGACAGGTTTAAACGTTATTCAATTGTTTGATAGATTAGGTAATAACATTATTATTGATTCTGAAATGGCTAATGACTTATTGAGATTGTTATGGAATAAAAATCTTCTTCCTAAAAAGGTAAATAACTTTAAATTATATTTTGAAAGTTTTGATGGTGTTCTTTACTGGCATTTAGATACCGAAGCGGAAGAAGCGCAAGCGATGTGTACTCCGTTTTGGGATGGTAATAAATCAGTCCCAATTGATTTTGATTACTACACAATAAAAAAAGATGGTGGTAGTGAGGAACATAATCCTCAGTGGTACAAAAGTATACCGTATGAAGACAATTTTGATTCAATACAAGATTTAGTTGATTGGTTCAAAGAGTGGTATATACCTGTGGTATATCACCAATTAAATAATTTTATGAAAAAAGCGAGAAAAGAATTTAGAGATAACTAATTCTTAGGACCTGGAAAGGTTAATTCAATATCAACACCAACGTTTGGAATCCACTGTTCAATCTTACTAAGTATATCTTCTTCCATCCTATCCCAAGACCAACTTGGTAAATCATCTCTCCAATATACTCTTTCCCATTCATCTAAATTAGACTCACCAATAAGGATGTCATCAATTATTAATTTAATTGTACCTGAAAATTCACCATCACCTTCTTCCCATAAAGATATTTTATCTATGTGATAGCCAATATGGTAATCAACCATATCGTCATTGTCTGAGTAAGGCATAGAATATGAATCGTCAAACTCACCTGCTTTACCAACAACTTTAACTATCGCTTTAATCATTGGATGTGTTTGAGGTAGTCTATAGTCAGTCTCTTCTCTTAATATTTGTTTGATTAATTCTCTCACATTTATAAATACTCAGTAAATAAAAAAACCTACTCTTCAGTAGGTTCTTCATCGTCTATTTCCCAACCATCTTCTTCGTGCCAATATTCAGCACAAGGATAAGGTCTTCCTTTTTCGTCAAGATATACCCATATCTTATCATCTTTAGTTATCTTTGACATATAGTCATCACCAGGATGTTCAACCCATCTCCAATCTTTACCCTCTTCTCCTTCAGGAATTTCAGGGTTATCTAGTGGAGGGTGGTAAGCATTTACATCAAAATGACGCCAATTACAAGAACATCCAATGTCCTCAGGTGAACTTATACAATCATCACAGAAGTATGGGTTACCACCTCCTGAAAATCCAGGGGCGTAAACCCATACCGCCATTTTACCACAATCACAAAGTTCTTTATTTTTCATTCAATAAGAATTTATTTGAAATCGCTTTAAAACTAATTGTTCTATCAGAACTTCTAATAACAATTCCTTCTCTATCAAAAGAAAAATTTAACACTGATTTATCATCCGCAACCTTCAACATATCTTCAACAGTTTCAGGTAATGTAAAGTTAGTATCTAACACAGGTACTGTTTCTAAGTTCATACCATTAATCAAGGCAATAAACTCGCCCAATCCTAAGTACTCTTGAGTGTCGATGTTAAATGCGTTGAAGAATCTAACTGTTTGTCCTTTAATCTTGTAAGGATTTCCTTGAATACCTTCTCCAATCAACTCTCCTTGTAAACAAATGTTATTGTCTAAAGTACCTAATTTTTCTTCCAACATCAACTCACGAGCCACTTTCCAAAAAGTGTTACCTTCGGTTTCAAGTAACTCTAAATTACGAGAACACACACCAAAGATACCGTCTTTGAAGTAGTATGTCGCTGAAGAACCGTCCAACTTCTCGGTTACATAGAACTTCACACCTTCTTTGTTTTGAGTTTTAAATAACTCATACTCGGATGCTAAGTTTTGAATTCTCTCCTCATCTGTTTTACGGATGAAAGATGGGAATAAACCTTTAACTTTACCAGCAAGTTCCGCAGGAATTGGTGGTTCGTATTTAACAATCCCCAACATATCAGTTACGTCTAACCCTTCAAATGGTGTTACGTAAATGTTAGTGTCAGTAGGATTCAAAACGCTGATAGGTAAAATCAAACCTTGAGATACTTGACCTCTAAGTTTAATTGTTTTTAATCGGAAACCTTCTTGGTCTCCCATTTTTTTGTAAGAACTCTTACGTAAGAATTCAAACTCTTCTTTGATTGGTAAGAATGAGTCAATCTCACAGTAGATAACCATATCACCAACTTTGTGACCTACATTCTTAGCAACCACAACTTTCCATCCATCAACGATGGCAAGTTCAATCATATCCGCGCCTTCAATTGGTTGGATGTCTACAATTTTTCTAACCGTTGCTAATTTTCTTTCCATATTTCTTTATTTTATAAGTACCATATTTGTATTCGCTACTGGAGCTCTGAATACAGGAATTGCTGAAGTTGAATTTTCATCTGTTTTTTGCATTACCTCATAAAATCCTAATTCGGAACATTTCACTGTTGAGACGTTATCAAATGTTTCTAAAACTTTTGAATCTCCTCTTGAACCTGATAGTAAAACTACTCTTTTAAGTGTTGTGTTAAATGTTAGTGTTTGCATATGTTAAATTTTTTTTGTGTTAATAATTTTCTTAATTCTCTTTCCGCTTTAGTGTATAGAGATAATTCTTTTTTATTGAGTAATCCTTTGGTAAAATTTTCAACCAACTTTTCTGAAGTCTGTATATGTTCTTGAGTTTCACAAGAATTCACAACTCTCTTAACCCATTCTAAATTTTTCTCAAAAGTTACATTATATTCTATCGTCATAATTACAAGTTATTTACTTTATGACAAAGATACGAATTTTATTTTAAAAAAAAAATCTAATTTACTATAATACTCGTGAGTCTTATATTTTTTTATGGCACATCCAATTTTACACGCAAAATCATCAGCTAAAAAGTTTGGTGGTAAATGGGAAGATTACATACATTTACACAATTGGTTAGACGAAACCAAAGGGTGGTACGCACATTCCATTCATAGAATGTTTAGACACCACAGTGAAGGTATTTTTGAAATGCAAGAAAGGTTTGGTCCTACATTTATCAATAGTGATGGTAAAACTGTCTACACTCGTTATGTTGGAGAACAACACGTTAAGGAAGATTGTTTCAATTACATACCATCAGCAAAAGAATGGTTACAAGCTTTAGATTCAAAAGAAAAACCAATTTGGATGCTAAAAACAATGGAAATAAACGTAGAAGATTAATATTTATTAATAAAAAAAAATATGGGTCTAAATAGATTAAGTGACGAGGATGTTAAAACGTTACAGACATTCTCAATGTATATACAAAGTTATGGTTCTAAAGTAGTTAGAACTACCCTTGAAGTTGGTACTGATGGTGAGTTTTATGACGATATTTACGGTTGGAGTGGTGATGGTAGTAGAATAACAATACCATCGTATGAATCAATCGACGAACTAATCTTAAAAATTGTGGAAGAAGAAAATTTTGTAAACAATTATTTCGATAATGATGATAGAGGTAACATTACACCAATAATTAACGCAAATGCTCAAACATTAACTTTCAGTGCCGATATATATGTTACAAAAGGAGACCCTGTTGGGGGTACTTTTGATTCCGAGGATTTACCTGAATATGTTTTAAAGTGGATTAGAGAAAACAGAGAAAATGAAAGTTATAAGTTCGGTACTATAAGTTACCAAGGCGGTGGTGATGACGGTTATTTGGAATCGGATATCATAGTTAATGGTAAATCAGGTTATAGTTATCCTGAAAATGTACACGATTGGTTAATTCACACAATAACAGGTTTTGGTGATTGGTATAATAACGAAGGTGGTCAAGGTGAAGTTCACATTGATTTCATTAATGAAGAAATATCAATTGAAGGTGAAATAAATTACGAAACTGAAGATACTCAAAAATTAGATTATTACGCTTCGTTCAAATAATTAATAAATTCATCAATAGACATAACCCCATCAATCCCTTCGATTAGTATGGGGTTTTTCTTTTTACCATCCTCAACCATATTTTTAACAACCATATAAAACTTACAAGGTTGTTCCACTTTTAGTTTCATCATCAAAGCATTATATGACTTCTGTTTCAATCTATCACTACGATAAGTTGTTGTAACATCAACAAATATTCTTTCACCACCTTTCTCAGTCGCAAAGTCAAAGTCAACAACCTGAACTAATCCGTGAGAGTTAGTAAAAACGGGTTTGTCTTTTTTCCTCATTTTAACAATACCAGTTAGTTCGGTAAACTCTTTTTCAAATTTGTTACCGTTATTTGATTTTCCTTTGTTTGAACTATTGTGTTTCATATCTTTATATACGCTATTTTCTTTATTGGATTACCCATACATTCCGCTAAGTTAGTACTAAATTTATGAACTCCATCATTTTTTTCTCCATAAATAAATAATGAGTCATTACCAACACTAAGTACAAAGGCATAATTAGGATAACGTTTCTCCAGTATCGAAATATATATTTCCTTATCTGTTGGTGATTTAATTGTACTATACATATTATAATAATAAGAATTATTTTTTAAATAAAAAACCCCTCCGAAGAGGGGTTGTCAGGCTACTAAGTTCAATAAATTAATCTAAAAAGAATTTTAAGGGTTGATAAGCGAAGTTTGAAATGGCAATTTTTGACTAAAGGACTGTTACAGTATCAAAATCGTCTCATCTGTTAGCTCAATTTCATAATAGAAGTTGTAGATAACCATAAAGGTTATATAATCTATATCCCTGTTCGCACTGACGGCTTTAGATTTCAGTCACCGCATTGTGGGTGTCCAAAATATCTTGGATTTCCTCGATTTGAGCTTCGATGTGTTTAACCATCTCGTCTCTTTCAACGATTCCAATTTCGGCAACCATAATAGATGGTGGTAATTCACTATCCCATCTACCTCGGGTAACCTTTCCTTCTTGACAGTTAAGAGATTTTAATCTCGAAGCCATCGATTTCAATTCTGACAATCTAAAAATCTTGTCATATACAGGAGCATTCGCTCTGTGAATTTTGGTTTTTAACTCAACCAACTCATTAACTGATGAGTTGTACGCTTCCAACGCTTCTCGAGTGTCGTAAGGTTTCTTAGTACCTTCTTCAACTGAATTGTACGCTGAAAGTTTTTGGTAGTTTTCACTAACCTGAAGAACTAACTTGTTCTTTAACTTTAAGGCTTTCTTAATATTCATATTGTCTGTCTATCTTTGTTTTAAGAATATAGGTGATTATTCAAAAAAGTCAAATTATATATAAAAAAAAATCCCTCATAAGAGGGATTTAATTTATTTAATATTATACATCATATTAGTACCAGAACCTAATTGAGTTGTTGGAAGGTGCCCATTCCATTTCTCAATCCACATTTGTTGTAATAGTAATGGCGTTAATGTTTTTTGACGTAATAAGTTAGACTCAGATTCAGCCTTAGCCTGTGTCAACATAGCCTTAGCATTACCTTCAGCAGTTGCGATTTTAATTTTTGCTTCTGCCTCAGCAGTTTTAACTTTATTTTCCGCCATCAAAGCCGCTTGTACCGCGTTATTTTTAGCTTCAATTGCGTGTTTAAACGTTTCAGGGTAAACCAAATTAGAGGTGAACTGTGTAATTAAAAAACCTTCCTTAACCAATTGTTCTTCCAAAATTCTACGAACTTCAATTTCATAAGCCTGACGGTTACCAATCAATTCATCCGCAGTATACTTATTGGTCGCCAATCTAAACGCATCATATACCGAAGTTTTTAGGAAACCAGCCTCAATTTGAGGTAAGTCTCTACGATATTTTCCAAAGATATATGGAACTTTTTCTCTTTGTACTGAATAGTTTATGATAGGTGATACGTGAAATTCTGAACCATCTTTTGAGTTTACAATAAATGATTCATCACCATCTTCTGTTTTAACATATTCTTTATGTTGAACGAATGTTGGAAACTCATAAATTTTTTGAGTGAATGGGTTGTAAAACGCCCAACCTGTCACTTCTGTAATGTCATCAACACCTTTACCATCCCCATACATATTGACTTTTACACCAACGTGACCCGCATCGATACGTTCACAAGAATTAAATAATGTGGTCAATCCTAAAAATGCCACTAATACAAATAATACTAATCTTACTCTGTTCATAATTTTTCTTTTTTTTTTATTTATTAATTGTTTGATTTGTTTTCTTCTTTCTCACTTTTCAATATCTCGCTAACTTTTGAAATACCTTTATCTCCAAATTTAACTATGGTTAAAACCACAAAGCTAATAACCATTAATACCATTGCTAATCCAAGATAAAAAAGGTAAGTATTCGATTGATTCATCAAATAAAATCCAAGGTTGCTAACTTCAACAACACCGATTCCCGCAAATACGTAGACCAAAAATAGTCCAATTTTTTTTAAAATTTCCATATATATTTTATTAATTAAAAAGATTCTCTAAATAAACAAACATAGGTTCTAAGTCCTTGTTTGCAGTGTGACGACCAATCATCAATTCAAAATCTTGATGCTCTTTTTTATACATTTCAAACATACGAGATTTAGTCATCTTTGAGTATTGTACGTTCGCAATACGGTCACACAGTTTAACAAATACCGCACCTGGTGTTTGACGTATTCCTTCGTAGTATTTAACACCACCACGTTCTTTACGATTCTTACCTTTCTCGTTGGTAACTGCGTAAACAATATCCGCAGCTTCTTGACCCAAATGATTCATCACATCATTGTACGATACTCGAGTATCCTCAATAAGGTCGTGACCCCAAGTTGCGGTTAAACAAGCGTCTTGTAAGGTTACTTGTTCCTGACGAGGACCACGATAAGGTTCACCTGTATAATAATCTTTGGTATTATCCAAAAGATGTTTGTAGTCCTGAGCCACTTGATTTACCATACGAAGGTGGAACTCATATGGAAGATAGGTATCATAAAAGTGGTTTGTGTTTCTGTGTTGGTCTATACACCATTGTTGTTTATCCATAATCTTGTCTTTTACATTACAAAGATAATATTTTATTTGGTAAGTTCAAAGTAAAATTTGATTGGATGTGGCGTTTCTTGAACTAAATTGTATTTTTTAGCAAACCTGAAGTTGGGATTGTATTCATTTAACCTTCTAAGTTGTTCCCCAATTTCTTTTCTAAACTGTTCAACCGAGTGAGATGATTTCCATTTGTTACATACACGACAAGTTGGTAAAAGATTACTAATATCATTCATCTCTTTATCCGTATACTTTTTTTGTATCTTCATCTTAAAATGAAATTGCGATACAATGTGGTCAACCTGCATTTCTTTGAATTCTATTTCACATCCGCAGTAACCGCAATGTCCACCACATTTATCGTAAACTTCTTGTCGGTTAATCTTCATCATCTTCCTCAGGATTAAACTGTTCGAAATAGGTGTTCTCATCCATTTCTTTCCATCCACCTTCACCTTCCATATAGGTAAAAGCTAGTGTTACAATACAACTTCTTAAACCATCCAACTCCCTTTGGATATAGTCAGGGTCAATGATGATTTGTGGGTCCCAACTAGCATCAGTGATTCTACTATTTAATTTTTCGGTAAGGGAGTTGTAATTCATTAACAACTGTCTCCTCAACCCATCCATACTTACTGTCATACTAACCCTCCTTTTCACTTAAACGTTTAACAACCTCATCTTCAATTCTAACTAAAAAGTTAATATCCTTCTCAACCATATCGTTAATCTTACCACCAAATCTACCCATAACATCATATAGATTAGTGTAAAATCTACACATATTAAACTTCAACTTGATTTGAGTGTACTTGAATCCAGGGACTTTTGTTAACCCTTCAAACACTTCATCAAGATATTCGATAACTGCTGGTATTGCGATATCAAGCCCGTAGTGACCTTCTTCAAGATATTCTCCATATTTTTCATTAAATTCATTAGTCGTCATATTCTTCTTCATAACTTTCAATTTTATCATTAACGTATTCACGTATTTTTTTCATACTCTCCAAAAACTCCAATCGTAATTTATGGAACTCCTCATCCTTAATTTCCTCAAAACTTGAGTAATGTTCAAAACAATAATCAATACCTTCATTATCCATTCGGTATTGAACCATTTGCCAATCTTCCAATTCTTCTAAAGTCATAATATTAATTTTTACAAAAGTAGATGTTTTCAGGGAAACTTCCAAACACAAATTTAGTTACGTCACAAAGCCACATATCTAATTTATATTCAAGACCCATATAACTAACCAATTTATACCAAGCACCTGTACCCATTTCCCATCCTTCTAATGTACCCAAATATTTCATTTCAAGTATCTCAGAACCTTCAAAAGGGACGGTAGATAATGTAAGAAATACCGTTTCCTCTCCTTGCGACAGTAACTCAAGGAATAAATCAGCTCCTGCAACCATCTCTAACTCATCAATACTACCCTCCCATTCAGGCAAATCAACATACCATCGACCAACTTCGGTTTTATAAAATTTAAATATTCTCCTCATTATTGCTCCATTGTTGGTTTTAACCACATTAATTTATTTTCAAAAATATATCTTTTAAGTCTTGGGTAATCATTCAAAGTATCCAAAGTGTCCATCGTATCGTGTTTGAAACACTTATACAACTCTTCTCGGATTCTCTCAGAAGAAACAACCTTCATCTTATTTTCATAGTCGTAGTTGTTGATATAGTAATCTAAGTGTCTCAAACTAAACCCTTTGGTGATTGCAAAACGAATCGCTCTTAAAATACGAAGTGGGTCATCATCAAATGTTTGTTTTGTCGGTAATGGAGTAGTCAAAACCATTTTATCTAAGTCCTTCATTCCACCAAACAAATCTATAATCTCACCATCATCACCTTTCGCCATCGCATTAACAGTAAAGTCCCTACGTTCCAAATCGTCTTTAAGAGTCCCTGGCACTACGATAGGTGTTCTTGTACCTTCCACATACCCAATCTCTTTTCGAGCCATTACGAAGTCGGCAACACCCTGATACTTGTGGTCTTTTGGGAACTTAGCTCTAACAGTAAAACAATCAGGTGTTGATAGAAAAATATCAAACTTCTCATTAGTTAGGTATGTTTCCAAAACCACGAACATCTCGTGTGCGGTTTTGTATCTATCCAATAACGTATCGTTAGGGACTGCAACATAGTCCACATCCTTGGATTGAAGACCTAAAATCTCATCCCTAACTTTTCCCCCGACCTCGTAAAACTTAAACATACTACAAACTTAATATTTTTTCTTTAATTTTCCTAACCCAACTTTTCTTTTCAGGTTTACTAACTGGTAATACAAGACTAGATTGATTGAATAAATCTCTACCACCACCTAACATCATTTCTATTCTTTCTCTTTCAACCTCCATTCTTCTTTTTTCATATTCCTCTCTAATACGTTCCTGACCCGCCCATTTCATAAACCTTTCATATCTAGGATGAACTACTATTATACCATTTCTAGGTCTAAAAGTGTAAGGGTCATAACCACTACCTTGTGTTAATACCTTTTGAAACAGTTCAAAGTATGTCATTCTAACACACTTTTGAGTGTATTCATTAATTCTGATTAATATATTAAAATTACAAAACTCAGTAATATCAAACCATTCAAGTAATTTATCTGTAGTTGCCAGAATCGCCTCCAACATAATACTAGGATTACGATATTCGTTTCTAATATCAAAAACCAATTCATAGTTTTGATATGATTTATACATATGTAAACCTTGTAGTAACTCACCGCAGTTATCCTGTTCAGTAATCCGAATTAGATTATTGAATATGTCGGTAATACGGTCTTCTCTATTATGGTACATACAATACAGTTGGATTTTTCTTTTGAATATCAATATCAGGATATCTTTCCTTAAACTTCATAACATTAAATGGTTGAGTAATGATGTGTATACCACTCTTAGTTTTAATGAAGGTCATACCTTGTTCCTTCTTAGCTTCAAGTTGTAATTCATTAATATACTCTCTCATTGAGATGTAATATGGGTCGTGATTAAAACTATCTATCGATACGTTATCGATATCAATCACCCATCTTTTCTCATTAGTTTTGATTTGTCCGACAACACTATCAAACAATCCTTTCTGATTGTGTACTCCGTTTTTGATTCTTTCTGCGAGTGACATCATCATATCTAAAGAAACATCACTGTGGTTTTGTTTCTGTACGTGAATGTAAGCTCGGGCATTAAACATCTCACAAAGTTGCTTAATCTCGTCGTATCTTTTCTCAAGATACTGAACACTATCCACACAATAAGTTTTGATAGTTCTAACTGACTGGTGGTTATCTCTCTCCCCTTCAGGTTGGTCCTTCTTCCTCTTAAACACATAAAGCATATAAAAGTCACCTTCTTTCTCGAAGTTAAGCAGGGTCTTAATTACGTTTATATTATCTATCATAGAGCAAATATACGAAATTAATTTTAAACTGCAATATTTATAGTTATGAAAATCACCATTACAGAACAACAATATAAAATATTGGTTGAGGACGCTCAGATTGAACCGTCTAAAACCGCAGTCAAAAATATCTGTACTGCGGAAAAATTCTGTAGTAGTCAAGGTAAAATTACTTTTGGTCAATTAAGAGCACTTGTTGAGGCAGGTAAAAAAGAAAGACTACTTAAACATATTGGTGAAGGGGGATTTAAAGCAATGATTAGAATTGTTCCTTGGTTTTTACCTCAGGCTGCAATTGCAGGGTTCATTGGTTCAACTGCAAGAGCTTTAAACAAATTATTTAAACCAGCACTTACTGAAACTGAATCTTACAAAACTTGGTGGGGTAAAGTAGTTTTAAAGTCGTTTAAACTATCAGAAGGTGAATTGAACTTAGAAGACCCATTCTCAAGAATATTCTTTATATCTGATGGTCTTATGACAATGTTAGATGATAAATATAAAGTTAAGTTTGCTAACCATATTTCGGATATCGCATCATCAATGGATGATAATACTGAGGTACCTGAATTATTTGTAGAAAATGAATTAAGAAAGTGGATTAATGATAAATTCTTTTTAGACCCACCGTTACCAGAAAAAATAATACAATAAAAAAACCCTCTTTCGAGGGTTTCTTTTTTTACATCATCTTCAAGATGACTTCGGTTCTACCATCCCATTTGATGATTCTTGATTTTGGAATCCAAAATTCCATCTCACCGATTTCCTCAACTTTCGCTAAGTACTCATCACGGAATCTTTCGGCTTGACTTGCGTCTGTGATGTACTCAACTCCCATATGTTTAGCACAAGTCTTACCCATTCTTGTCAACATTGAGAACTCGTCAGTCAAGGTCTTAGCACAACACATACAAACATCTCCACGTTTAACTGTCATCTTACCTGAGAACTTAACTGCTTTTGGTGACACCGCCAAAACCTTAGTAATGTCAATCAAGATTGGGTTGAACTTAAGTTCGTAAGTCTCTCTCAAACCTTGTCCGATGGTACGTCCGATTTTGATAGTCTCACCGATAGTTGGGATGTTCAAGTTAACAGTGTTCGCTTTAGTCTCCTCTTTTTGGATTTGTCCAATAGCTGCACTCACTTGTTTGTCCGACAATTTACCATACTTCTCAAGTTTAGATTGGATTTCTTTAACGAAAGAGTTCTCTCCTTGGTAAGATTGGATTCTCTTCATATCCTCGGTCATCTCAACCTGTTTAGCCTCAACAGGGGCGTTTAAGATTTTTTCAACTGCGTTTGCCTGAGCTTGAGTTAAAGAACCGTACTTTGCAACCGCGTCTTTCATTTTATTGATGAAAGAGTTTTGACCTTTGTAATTCTGAACTTTTTGGGTGATGGTAGATGTCATAGTTGTATCGTTTTGTGAATACAAAGATACAATAATAATCCGAATCTACAAGGAATTTTTTGAAATTATTTTTCTTTTTCGTGAATGAAGTTGAATTTCACGTTAGACTTGTCTTCAAGGTTTTTACCCCAAGGTTGGTGTTTTCCTACATAGTTAGTAAAGTCACTTTGAATAACCCTAACAATATTCTTTTCAACCTTTTCTTTTGTTACACCAGGTAATTCACCTTTTGTGTAGTTTTCAGGCGTTTTAACGGCTTTGTTACCATCACGTCTATTAACTTCCATAACGTTAACATCAACAACAATTTTACCTTCGTCTTCCCTAACATCACTTATTTTAAATTTAACTTTAAATCCGACATCATTAGGATTAACATCATTACGGTCCTCCCATCCTACCTGAGAAGTAACGCTTTTAGGTCTTTTACTGATTAAACTTTCTTTATCCTTAACCGCGCTTTTGACTTTGTTTTTCATTATATCATCAATAGTTGCAGACCTTTCAAGTTTTGACATTTCATCTTGAGTAACAAGTACAACATCTTTACCAATGTTACTATCATACTTAACAGGATTAGCATTAGACATTTGTCTACCTGTTGAACTTGAGTATCTTTTTGTTACCTCGTACCACACACCTTGTTTGAAAAGATATACAGGATACCATCCATAAGAATAAACCGCGTAGTAGTCAATACCATTTGAATCGGTGTTCCATCTAGCATCAATGTTTGAACCTTTAAACGGCATTTTAGCAATTGTAAACTCCCAAGCCTTAGTGTTTGGTATTGTTCTACTTCTGAACTCTTTAACACCTTTAAAATTTTCGTGAGTTAAGTTCTCGTAGTCTCCGTCTTCTCTATAGTTAAGAGCAAACATCTCATAGTAAAACGCCGCTAACGCAGGGTCTAATCCCATACTTTTCAAAGTTGTGGTAATTAATTCCATTAACTTTGGTTTTGTTTTAGCGTCCTTCTTTTTACTATTAATATATTTGAATAACATAATCTCAGTACGACTTAAAGGATTCGTACCAGTATTTTGTTCTCTTAATATTTTACGGATTATTTCTCTCATATGTTATAAATATTCAGGAAATAAAAAAACCCTCAAAAGAGGGTTTTAATTATTTAGTTAACATTAAACATATTACAGGACAACTATAAGTCTTAGGGCCTGTACTACTATGATTGTAAGTGTAAGCAACCGTATGTGGTTCGTCAAACAATATCTCACTAACTTTTTCCTCGATTCCTTCCAATTCATATGACCCATCAACATCTATTATAAACAACCTAGGTACATTCGAGAATCTTGCTTCATCGCCCAACTCCATAAGATATCTTGTGACCTCATACGGTTGTTCTAATGCGACTTCTCTCCAATTATCACCATAGGTATCCATAAACTGATTAGTAACACTCCTTGAGACCTTTTGGTCGAATCCAATACCGTGTATATAGAAATCAATACCACCTCTATGTGAGAATGTTGGGATGATATCTTGGTCGGCATTGAAGATTAGGTATTCAAGGTAATCATTCCTAAGTGTATTGAATATCTTTAGGTATGAGAACTTTTCAACGTCCTTCTGAGTTCGTCTTAACCCTTCCTCAAATTTACTTTCGTCAGATACTGACGGATAAACAACAGTCTTAACCGCATAAGCATCAAACTGTCCAGATACGAACGGCCACTTGTAATCGGTATAACCCATATCAAAATACTTTTTCTTGAATTGGTTAAATGTTTTTTTAGCCGATTTACCTCTCAAATACTTCTCAGTATTTTTAAACATATCTCTAAGGACCTGTTTAGCCGACTCGTATTCCCAGTTGTCAATTATAAACTGTGTAACATCAGTAAGTCGTTTGTTATCTATCACCTCTAAACCTTTACGGTTTAACTTGGTAGGGACATCCCACACATCTTTCATAGACAATAAGAAAGCAAGTTGGGTCTCCCTCGACCCGAGGATTAACCCAACCTGTTCTTTTGTTATACCGTTCTTTATGTTCATATTAGTTTTGAGTGAAGGCTTTGTCTGCCCAAGTTTTAGCTCCCATACGCTCCCAAATTTGCATATCACACATTTCAGGGAATGACTCTCTCATAGTTCCTACAGTCAACGCCTCCAAGAAACCTTTGTCGATTGAGTACCATTTACCACCTTTGGTTGTAAACACGTTCATCCACTGGCCATACTCGTTCTTAGCTTGGATATTTACAAGGGTGTTTTTCTTATACCCACGGATAACACTTGCTGGTGTTCCTTTGGTATCGTGAATAGATACGAATCCTGCTTGACATTTTCCTGCGATACGGAATTCGTATTCTTTGTCGCCATCTTTCAAATGGTTAGATACCATTACGTTGATGACCTTATCTTTGATTCGAGTCTTGAATGAGCCGTAGAATACGTCTCCTGCCATAGTTCCTTCAGTTACTTTGATGATTGGGGTGGTGGTGTTTGTAGTTGTCATATCTTTATCGTTTAGAATACAAAGATACAATAAATTTCCGAACTGCCAAAACTATTTGTAAAATTCTATCATTTCTTTTGCGTGATTGATTAAAGACTGTTCAACATTAGGTACTTTATATAGAAATGATAATTCATATTCGTAGGCTAATATCTCTTCTCTAACAACGTCGCCTTCTTTACATTGTCTCCATCTAAACATATGAAATGATTCGTGAACAATAACCGCAGCAATGTTATTAATAGAATTTAATCTCATATCTTTTTGAGATATCATAATTGTGGTCTTATCCTCCAATGTTGAGAAGTCCCCGTTCCAAAATGTAATATGTTTACAGTTACTCATTAAACTGTCATATTTTTTAGGGTCATAGGTTTTAATAACAATTAAGGCGGAATCAACTTTTGACTTCCAATTGTCCCCTATATCATCAATCTTAATTTGTGAGTATAAATTAAAACTTGTTAGGAGTAATATTAGTAATAAAATGTGTTTCATACTAATAAGTATAATAAAAAACCCCCAACAAGTGGGGGTTTTAGTTATTTTAAATTTCTTAATTTATAAAGTGTAGAATATATTAACTCCTCAACGGTATCAATTTGGTTCTGTATGTAAGAATCTTTACAACAGTCTCTTTTACTACTGACCATTTCTCCAAGGTCCTTAAAGTATTTAATAAGTTGTTCTACATTTTTATAATCTTTAAATTCATAAGATTTGTAACCTTTAAGTAAGTCGTACTTACCTTGGTAACTTTCAATGATTCCATCTAATCTACCACCTATCTCAGTGTAATATCCTCCAAGTGCCATATGTTCAGCAAATGAGGTCTGTGATTTAGTTTGTAAATGAAACATATGTACTTGTGTCTCTGAATGGAATAGTTCAGAAACCATCTCAACTAATTTTTTTTCACTATTATTTTTTTGTTCTGTAACAACGTTCGTACTTTTAGAGGCACCACCTAATATTTCTTTTTTTGTAAACTCCATTTTGTTTTTTGTTTTAGTAATAAATATTTGTAAATAAGAAAAAAAGCAGTATCTTTGTTATATGAAATATATCGTATCCATATTATTTTTGTTTGTCTCAGTTTCTTTGTTCGGTCAAAACATCGATTACAGTAACTTTGATAAAAAATTGTTCGAGAATACTTTGTTTGAGGTCCTTAACGAAAGACGTGAATCTAAAGGTGTTGATACTTTGGTTTGGTCTAAAGTTTTGTACAAAGAGGTTTCTGTTCATAATATGAATATCATAACAAAAACTAACAAGTTACACCACCCTGATTTCACTGCGTCTTGGGATTCTTTACGTGTTCGTCAATTATTGGCTAACGAGTCTGATAAAGTTATTGGTGGTAAAACTTTTGTTAGTTCAACCACAGGTCCTTTCATCACTTACTTTGAAAACGTTTATTGGACTATCAAATCTGATATGACTTATCGTCAATTAGCCGAAAAAGTCATCAACGCTTGGGAAAAATCTCCATCACACAATGCGGTACAATACGCTAGTTTACTACAAAAAGGTAAACCTGGTATGGCGTCTTGTACTATTGGATTTGTAAAAGGTACTGATGACTTATATGTAATCTTTAACTTTGTAGAAATCTACAGAAAATAAAAAAGGAGTCCTAAGACTCCTTTTTTTTATTTTTCAACTTTAATGTTATCTAATTTGAATGTTGGTAATTTAACCATAAATCGTCTGTTTTTTAAAGTCTCATCAGTACTTTTAGAATTTGGCCATTTTTTACCAGGGTCAAACTCATCGGTCTCTCCCATACCTTTACCAACAAAATTACCAATTTCAGGTAACTTCTCATTAAGTATCTTAGCAATTTCATCCGCTCTACCCTGAGATAAACATAAATTATACTGTCCTCTAGTTCCATCACCATAACCTCTACAAGGACCATACTTACCTTGTACTTTTTGTTTAGGGTCTCCATCAATTGATGAGTATGCTAAAACTGTAATTGGATTTTGTTTTAAGAAATTAATATATTTGTTATACATATCTTCACCGTATGTAGAGCTAACTTCTTTAATTTGGGATACAAACATATTAATACTATCAATAGAATCTTGTTGTAATTGTATAGTGTCAAAGATAAATGGTTCTGCGTTTTTATTATCCAAAGTAATACTAACAACACGTTCTGTAGTCGTATCACCTGTATATACAGGTTGTTTGAATATTGGACCTGTATTACCAATTTTAAATGTTTTTAAATATAACTTTGAGTTACCCACTTCAAAATTGAACATTATTTTTTTACCAACTTGGATACTAAATAAATTTGAACCTTGTCCGTCAGTAGTAAGTCCAGAACCAAATGGAATTTGTTCATTAATACCGTAACCATCTTTACCCTTGGAAAGTCCTCCAACAATACTAACGTATCCAAATTGTCTGTTTTGAGGAACCATAAAGCAGCTAGCCATCGCGGCATCTACTTGTTCCTTAATATAAGGATGTCTTTCAAAAAGTATTTTGTAGTCAGGATTTTCATACACAGGTCCTAAGTATTCTGATATTGGGTTATCCCCCATATCAATGTAAGCCACTTCTGTAACCCATTGTCTTCTATCAGATTCATAGTTCATAACAATATCTTTACCACTATCTTTACCATCAAACAAAACTGATAAAATAACAGGTTTGTCATCACCACCTGATTTCCATTTTAATGTTAGGCCTGAAAAAATTTCGTTTTGTTTTTCGGAGATAATTTTATTAATTTCCTTTTCAAGACTTATTACCGCTTGTTGGTCGGTTAATGTTCCACTATTAGTTGTTTTTTGTTCTGAGATAACTCTCTTAACTATTCGATATAAGTCAGACTCAGTTAATTTTATAACTCTACCCATTTTAAATATTTTACTTATAAATATTAGGATTTTCTAATTTGATTTAAATAATCAACAACTTCCTGTAATTTATCGGCGTCTTCGGGATTGAATAAAAACTCATCGAAAGCACCATATCTACATTTATATCCAAAAATATATTTAAAACCATATTTAACTCTTTCCCAAAATGGTCTCTTATTTAAATGGATGTGTGAATAAACTATTGGGTACCCATCGTCTTCACTATATAAAATAATCATTTGGTGTTCAGTGGAATTACAACCACAAATTAAGATATCTTTGTTATTTTCCATAATTATTTATTTAGGTATTCTTCAAGTGTTTGACAAACGTTATCTTTATTTGAAATAACAATCTTATTTATATCAAAATCAGGAATAAATTCTTCCATCGTTTTAACAATGTAAGGAACTGAACTCCATAAAATTGAACCTTCAGAACTTGGACTATAATGATTATCCACCAAATATTGAACTACAGTGTTATCCTCGGTTGTTATAAACCCGTGAGCAAATCCTTTTGGTATGTAAAGTTCATAATTAGGTTTAACCTCTTCAACTTTACAAGTCCCGTAAGTCGTTGAATCTGGTCTCAAGTCAATGAAGAAATCTAATATTGTCCCGTTAATTACTTTAACTAATTTTGTCTGAGCGTTCTCACCTTCTTGGTAGTGCATACCTCTGAATGTGTATTTTTTATCGTTAAAACTAACGTTACTTTGAATCCATTTTTTTCTAAGTTCTTCTCTTTTAGATTCTCCAAATATTAATGGTTGTGGTGCGAAAGTACCTCTATGGTCTCTAAAGCACGGATTGTACATAAAAATAGGTTGTTCCATTATGATAATAGTTGTATTAAAAAATATGATAATTTATATCCTGTAAAAGCTCCTAACGCCGATGGGATTGGGAAAACAATTAATTTACCTAAATCCGTAACATATTTTGGTCTGTTCAAAATTCTACCCATAAAAAAATAATAAAATAAATAACCTAACAATACCGCAATATCGGTTTTAGTTGCAATAAAAACAACTAAAGTTGCACCGATAAATGCAAACACAAAGTTATCTCTAAAACCTTCCCATACTTCATATGGTGTGGCTTCATTCCATTCCTTTATGATTTTTTTATATTTAGGAGTTATAACCTTATTAGTTTTACCTTTGGTAGGTTTTGTTTTTATTTCCATAATTAATTACTTAATGGTGCTTTAATTGTCGGGTGAGCCTGATAGTTCTCTAAAATAACATCACCAATAGAACTACAGAATATACCGTCTCTAACGTGAACTGTTGGTAATTCAAAAGGTTCTCTACGAATTTGTTCTTTTGCTTGTTCTACGTGATTAGAATATAAGTGAACATCACCTAAATTACCAATCAATTCGTCAGGAACCATATTCACTTCATCCGCTAACATCATTAATAATAAACCATAAGAAGCAATGTTGAATGGTAAACCTAAGAATGTATCTACTGAGCGTTGATTCCACATTAATGAAATTGTTCTTGTTGGGGTTGGTGTGTAATATGGATTATCAAAATCAGGTAAATTATTAGGGTCAAAGAACCTTTCCATACCAGTTTCATAGTTGTTATTAAACCATATGTTATATCTTCTTTCCAAACTCAACTCTCTTGTATAAACTTGGAATCCGTAATGGCAAGGTGGAAGAACCATTTGGTCTAATTCACCTACATTCCAAGCATTAACCATTAATCGTCTTGAGTCTGGATTTGTTTTAAGGTCGTTGATTAAAATAGATATTTGGTCAACTACGTAGGTACCCATCCTCATATCAAAATCAGAATCACTTATTGAGTTCCACTTTCTCCATTGTTTGCCGTAGATTGGACCTAATTCACCATATACACCAGCAAAATCAGAATCAGTTTTAATCTTCTCAATAAACTCTTCAATAGTTAAAGGATTGTTCCCCGCCCATTTCAAATAATTCTTATACGCGTCACCATCCCAAATATGACAACCATTATCAACAAGGTATTTGATATTTGTACTACCTTGTAAAAACCATAGTAACTCTGTTACCATTGTTTTCCAAGCCATTTTTTTAGTTGTAAGTAATGGAAACCCTTCACTCATTTTATGACGGATTTGTCTTCCGAATACTGAAATGGTTCCTGTACCTGTTCTATCTTTTTTCTCTATACCGTTATCCAAGATGTCTTGAAGTAACTCTTGGTATTTTTTATCTATATTATTCATATAGAAGTATAACCCTATTTAATTAAAATCTCAACTTTACTCCAAAAAAAAATCCAACCTAAGTTGGATTTATTATACAAATAAGATTTAATATTATAGTCCGTATTTATCTTTAAATTCACTCCAATGGTTAGCAACCTCATTGTTATCAAGTAAATTACTCCACGCATATACTTCACCAATTTCACATTTTAAACCGTTATTTTTTGCTTTACTATATCCAACAAAAAAATCAGTAGAACTTACCGCTCCCGATAGTCTAATTACAATATTATGCCATTGATTATCCTGTATTACAGCTTGATTAACGGTTGTAAATGCACCACTATTTGCGTTATCTACTTTTATTGATGCCCCTACAAAAGCACTTCCTAATCCGTTATAGGAGCTGATTTCAAACTCACCTAAAACTGCACTGTCCATCAATGCGTAATCAGGAGACCCTTGATTATACGTTTTAATCCATAGTGAAATAGTTTGTATGGGAAAACTTCCATTAAATTTTATACCTTGGATATTATTAATACCATTAGAATCAATATTATCGCACAACATAGTATGTGTACTAGTATTAAAAGTCGATTCTAACCAAGTAGCATTAGCATCGACAGAAGCTACACTAGAACTTATGTCTTTAGCGTTATTATTACCATTAGAGGTGTTCCAACAGGGAGGAAATGATGTGTCAAAAGCCATTCTAAGACCATCAGTTCTTAAACTAGGGTAATCTCTATATACCGCAATTTTATCAGTTTGATTATAAATCCAATCATATGCTTGTGCCATATTTGTAATACTACCAAGTCCAGAAATTTGATTTAATGAATCTACAATATCAGTTGTATTATATATACTTGGTCCTTGGGAAACTTTAGTTAGGTAAACGGTCCATCCTGCAGGTTGTGGTGTAATACCTGCCCAAAAATCAGTAGTTGATGTAGGCCCAAATGTTACTGCTTCGTCAACACCAAGTAACATAGAATTACTTATAACACAACCAGCTTCGTAAGTATTACTCATTTTAATTTTGTTAGGAATAAATGCCATAGTTAAATAATTTTATTAATAAATATCCACTATTTTAATTTTATCCACTTCCTATCAGAATTTAATATAAAAGTCCCAATATAATATTTTGAGTTATTCCATTCTTCAGGTGATATCAAAGACAAAGTCCTACCTGATTCAAATTCATATAAAAAATAAGTCTTACCAACAATCGGTTCAAAAGATATTTTTGATTCCCAAACCATAATTGAATCATTATATTCATCATACAATTTATTAATCTTTTCTATAATCTCATCTCGCTCTCTCTCAAATACTTCCAACATTTTTTTTGAGGATTCTTGTTTAACTAACCCCACATTTGGTAATTCGAATTTAGGAGCACCAATATTTGTTGGATATTTTTTTAACTTTGAATTATATCCTTCATTAATATCCCAAACAACTAAATCGGGTTTTTTACTCATATTCTATTGAAAATAAATTAACGTCTGAAACACTACCTTCATTATCAGTATAAGTAACACAAGTAGTAATCTCTTTATCTAATGATACCAAAAAACTTTTGTAATATAATGGAGCTCTAACCACAACCAATAAATCTTTGTTCTCTTGGATTTCATAGTTAACCAAGACTGAGTTAGGCATATTTTGAAAGTAAGGGTTGTCGTAAAATATTTTAAGAAACCATAATTGGGTTAGGTCATCAAGGCTTGGATGTGTTTTATATTTGGAAAATAAAGAATGGTATTGATATACGAATCTTTGTATTAAATGATATAGAATCATATCATTTGTGTTCATTTGTAATTTAATTTTTTTCATAATAAAAAAACCTTTACCTAATGATAGGTAAAGGTCCAATATTTTTAAATAGGTAATTTATTATATTTCCACCTCATTAAAATCCAATTCCATCATATAAAACGCTTTATATATTGAATCAGAAAATGATAGTTTTACATTCTCAAGTCTTAACTGTGATGCCAACCTTGTTAGTTCAGTGTATGATTCTTTTTTGTGTGCTATCCAAAGCATTTCTTCTACGTGTTCTTCCCCAGTCATTGTATATTAAGTATTAAGTTCCAATTAACAAATCGTCATAGTTAATAGACGTGTCAGTACCTTTCTGACCATCTTTAACTTCTCCGTACATAAATGATTTAACCACCGATGTTATCGATTGGTCGCACTGTGCAATTTTACTTTCCATCCAATCTTCAAGTTCTTCACCTTCCTCAAGTAATTCCCACATTTTATAGGCCAAAGTGGCAATAGTAAATAACTGTTGTTTCGCCATATAATTTCCATCTGAACCTTCCGACACTTCACTTTCATTAATTGTCTTTATTCTACTAACAATCTTAGCAAGTTGTTCTTCAGTTATAATAATATTTTTACTCATAATAATGTTTAAATATAAATACTTTATAATTAAAAAAAGTGGAGGGGTTTATTCCTCCACTTAGGGCCGACAGGATTGTGTCGCATCCACCACCTTGTTTTTCTAAACAAGGAAACATTACCTTGGGATGTTAAAGTACAAATCGTTAATCTCATCGATTGTTGCGTGTCCTAAAACATCATCACTCTTGGTGCTAGAACTATACTTACCAGTAACAAACTCACCATTATTATCGTCAATCAATGCAACCTCAAAAGTGTTTTTGAAATTACCGTACAAACCATCACATCCACCAACAATCGATAAGGTATAGTTACCAACCTTCTCAGTGTACTGTCGAGCATTACGATAGTTTTGAAGACCACTCGAAGCCATCCCGTGTGGCTTTGAGTTTTGTATGATATGTTCTTTAGTTAATGGTTTCATTACGCTGGTTGTTCAATTTTAGATTTAGTAAGGATATGGTCAGTCAAAGTGTAAGCATCTACGTTAGTAGTGATTACAGAGTCCTTCAATATTTTGTTTGGGATGTTTACCAAGAAGTCCTCCCCATTGAAGAATGTCAAAGCCTCATCATTATTCAAACATCCGTTAACCATCTTCAAGAACAACTTGAATTGAGTTGGGTTAACAAAAGTTTCATTCAATAGTACACCGAATTTCTCGTGTTGAATCTTGATAGTTTTAGTTGACATATTCATATTGTTACCGTTTTAGAATACAAAGATACAAATAATTTCTGATTTTACAAATTATTTTTCAAAAACAGGTAAAGTTTTTTCAACTGAAGAAATAAACTTACTAATTAACAATTTGGCTTCGGAGTACTCTTTTTTGTCAACACCCTTAATAACCTCTAAATGATTTAAAATGTTATCTAAGTTTAAATTTTTCAAAGTAACCATAACCTTATTCACCTCATCTCTTGACCTTTTCAATCTTAACCATTCCACAGAGTGAATTCTATATTCCAATAACATTCTAACAATTAAACTTTCGTCCCATCCGTTATTAATCAATGTTGTTTCAGAAACACGAGAATCATTTTGATTATAAATTTCAATCTCACCTGTCAATTGATGACCAGTTGAATTATAAATTGCAATCTTAGAATACGTACCACCCTTAGAATTTTTCTTATCTATCAAATACGTCAAACAACCTCTACCTGAGTATGAAGTAAAGGTACTAGGATTATTTTTTGAAGCGGTACACCATCTAGTGTTTGAACCATACTTTAACGAACCTTTATGAGTTTTAGGTTCCAAGTATAAAATATCATCGTCCTCATAGATAACTCTAGCGTGCTCATCTCTGTTGAAGGTTTTCTCTTCTTTAATCTCAAAATGTTTTTGGTTATAGTTTTTTAATCCGTTAAATAACCTATACTCACTTGAGTAGATATCTTTATTAACGGTATTATAAGGTAATAACTCGTCAAACAATTTAACTTCTTTTAATAAGGCTTCTGCGGATGGTAATGATTGGATACCCTCAATCTTAGAGGTCCAAATCTTTAACATATATTCCAAATATTTTTTTGTAGGTGTAAAATCACCATTAACCAATTTTGTAAATGTCGCCACGGAGATACGTGGGTACTTCTCTCTTAATTCATCAACTTTTGACATTTTAATTTCATATTAAAGTTCTACTTATTTCTCTTTCTATATCACGATTTTTAATCGTGTCTCTTTTATCGTGTAATTTTTTACCACGACCTAAAACAACCTCAACCTTTATTAACCCTCTTTCATTTTCAAAAATACGATAAGGCACTATCGTCAAACCTTTTACTAACTCTTTTTTAAGTCTATCCAATTCTATTTTCTTCAAAAGAAGTTTTCTATCTTGTGTAGATTTGTGAGTATATGATGAGGACATCTCAGTTATGTTCGCATTCTTAAGAACTAACTCGTCATTAATGAAGGTACAATATGATTCTGACAAAGAAACCTTCCCTGATTTGATTGATTTAACCTCAGAACCAATTAATACAATACCAGCAATTTCAGTACGAATAACTTCATACTCAAACTTAACTCTCTTGTTTACTATGTTGACTTTGGTTTTCACAGTAGCAAAGATAATAATAAAATTCAAATAAACAAAAAAACCTCCTAAAAAAATTTAGGAGGTTTAATGTTTTGTTCTATAGATATTGGGTAATTTTTAAAAAAAAGGCTGAGAATACACCGTTTTGTGAGAATCTTTAGAAGGATTATTGTTTCCCTTCATTTCCACCATCTTTTGAATGGTAATCCTCATCGCCGATTGGTTAGACCAATCACTCCTAAAGGGTTTAACTACTCTTTTACTACTCTACTCTCTTCAATCTTGCGAACTGACTCGGGTTTCGACACCCTAGAGGTTTTTGGTAAAAATATACGTTGACTTGCGGTCTCGGTATGCCACGGACAACCCGTGACTGTGTAGGCGACTTTCATCAAACCCTGACGAACACTTTTGCTTATATCTTTTTAGTATAACTTTTACATTAACCTTGTAAATTATAAGTTTCGTGTCGTGGATGTTTCCAAGTAGAGGTCCGTCTTAAGCCTCGTTATCTTTTGAACAACAAGATACTTTTCTACTCGGTAGAGTGTCCCCACTCTCATATTTCAAGATTACTTCATACCAAGACCTTGGTGGGTCTTTGGTAAGGATAGTAGCGACACCACTCGTTCTCTATCTTACCTTCAGGTATCACCCCTTCGGTTTTAAGTCACCTTTTATATTGGAACCCGCAATTGTGTATTTGGAAGTACACTTCTTACTTGATTCCTATGGGTTATTCTTATTGGTGTTCCCACCTCAAACTGACAATCCACATTGCCCGTTCAGTTTTCCATTTCCCTACGAAGTTATCCTCGGTACTACAGGCTCACTGATATCCCACTTGTATACTCGAGTTCGGTTTCCCAAACCGCAGAACCACTAACACTGATGATTCCACTTTATCCCCCTTTCGAGGTTTATTTAACGACCATATACGGCCGATTATCTTTCTCAGTCAAATCTCAATATCAACCCGAGGGTCTCAATATCGACATCCTGATGGATAAATAATATTTTCAAAGAACGTTTCGGACTTTTCCGATTTGTTTTACAAAGGTAGGTAAAGTTTTTCGTTTTACCAAATCTTTTTTTATTTTTTTTTTGACAACCTTACTCTATAACTACCGATAGTGAGATTTGGTTTCGGTGATTGTCAAATGTTTTACAAAGGTAATAAACTTTTTTGAATTGTCAATTTTTTTTTTAAAAATTTTCTGTGTTCAATAAATATGTCTTTGTTTTGTAAAGTTATACAAAGGTAGTAAATTTTTTTATTCTGTCAACCCATTAAACAACATTTTTTTAATTTGTGGAACTTTTTTAAACCTAACTTTGTTTTATGTGGCACAGAGATTGTCTATTTCGGATAATTTTATTATACTTAAGTAACAAATTAATTAAAAATTATATTATGAAAAATTTCGATTTAAAGTCTACTCTTGAAAGAATTAAAACATTTGTTAAACATTTTATGTTTTATGTTGTGTTTGTATTATCTTTAGTGGTTGGGTTTTCTGTAGGTTACTACTACAACACAATTAAATCCTATAAGAAGAATATCTACTCACCTGAAGTGGTAATGAAAAAAGACATCACTTTAGCAATCGACGAATCTAACAATATGATTGTCATTAACAAAAAAGATGGTACCTATATTGTCTACCAAGATAGTGTTGGATACACAATCTTTAACTTTTACGCCAAAAATATTTGGGGTGAACACAATTCAACGCCAGTTAAAAAATAATGAATATGAAATTCTTAAATTTCTTTAAGTATTGGTACGTAATTGCTTGTACGTTTATTTTGTTGACGAGTCTTTCTGCCGTTTTTGACGAGGACTTGTCTCCAAATAAACGTTTAGAACAAGCATCTTTAAAACCTAACTCCCCTGTTTCTTTACAGATGTATTATCTTCTTGAAAAATATTCTGAAGAATATAAGATACCTAAATACATTGCTTACAATGTGGCATTTTTGGAAACAAGGTATCGAGGTCCATTTGATTGGGATTACAATCCTTATTTGATTTCATCTGCAGGTGCGGTTGGTCCTATGCAAGTAATGGTTAGAACCGCCGAGTATGTAAATAAAAAAGATATTACTAAATCTAATTTGAAAAATAACTTGGAGTTAAATATTTCAACAAGTATGAAATTGTTAAATAAGTTATATAACCAATATGAAGACTGGGGAATATCCTGTGGTTATTACAATACAGGATATCCTAAGGTAAATGATTATGCTTTATTCTGTGTAACAAATAAAAATTACACTAAGAATTGGGAATCTTATTGATTAAAGAATTTTTTTCTGATTTCAAAATTAACATCAACCTTATTTAACTTATCATTCAACCAATCTAACATATTAGATTCACTACTGAAAAGTTCTTGCGGGTCTTCATTATCTCTTAAAGGTAATTCTACAACTCTTTTAGCTCCATCTAAATAATGAGCTCCACTATTTTTAGGTCCGTATTTAATAACTCCGTTGTCTCCAACTAAAATTAAATCGTGTACTATATCGTCACAGTCAATACCATTACCATCCACAATTATATATTCTAAATCTTGGAAAGGACTATATGACCTATAACCATCAATATGTGGTAACATTTCTTTATCATCATCCGATTCTAACAATCCAAAATGCTCAGGTTGTTCTAAGTCAGGTTGTAATCTATAATTTGTAGTTAATTCTTCACCTTTCTTAATTGGTCGAGACGCTACTAAAAATCTTTGTTTGTCCTTTAAAACATTGTGACAGTTAGGGTCATCACTATGGTTGTGCATTTTACCTAATTCTGTAAAATCATAACTAACACCAGGTTTGTTTATAGTATGTAAAAGTCCAATGGTTTCATTCTCTTCTAAATCATTTTTTGCAAATGAACCTTTTCCCTGGATATCACTTTTATCTACGTAATATTTTTTAACATCAACGTTTTCAGTAATATTGTTTGATTCGTTATTAATTTTGTCTTTCAATTGTTTAACAAATTCATTTTGAATCATTTTAGTAAATTTAACATAAGGCGAATCGTCTGATTCAGGATTATACTTATAAGTTCCTTGTGGTGGTCTGCTAGACCTTCCTAAGTAACTAAGACCTGAAATATTTGTAATACATTTATGTCCACCGCTATTTGCTTGAATTAAGTCCCAAGCAGAAACACCAATGTTATCTAATATCGACATTTCTTCTTCAGTTAATTCAGATGTTGGTTTGTTCATTAATTCTCTAACTCTCATTAGATAATCAGCACCACCCTCAACAGATTTAAATTTATCACCGTACAATGCAGTAAAGTCTTTGAATGTGAATCCTACTGATTCAGGTCCAAATCCTTTAGAAGATTCCGAAATCCACTTAATAGTTGATAACGAAACTCTCTTTTCTTTAAGTTGTGATTCCCATTTAGATAAAACATCTTGTGCAATCTCACCAAGATTTACTCCTTTTAATTCTCTTTCTTTTTTAAATGGATTACAAGAGGCTTGAACCAATCCTAATGGCCAAGCAATAACCAAGAAATCCGCTTCAGGATTATTTTTAAATGGAGTATATCTATCATAGGAACCTGGCTTCATCATACTACCACCACCATACTGAACGATAATATTATCATCAATCCTAACGTTAGGGTGTGACTTCATTTGTTGAACGTACCCTTCTTTATTTTTTTCTAACTCAACTTCTTTAGGATAACCTTTTTCACCCATTATTTTTTTTATCTCAGTAAAGATACTCATTAAAGATGGTTGACAGTTCATAACCAACTGTTCAAGGAATCCTGGTTTGTTTTTAAACGCCAATAATAATTTGTTAGTAACTAAACCTAATAAAGTTTTATTTTTCACTAAATCAGAATCTTTATCAAGTCTATAGATATAGTTCATAACCATATCAGGAGTGATTTCATTTTTAGCGTAGTCAGCACTATCGACCATTGAAATCAAGAATATATCTTTCGCAGGGAATAGGTCACCAGGAGATACTATCTGAGAAATTGTTTCAACATTAGAACGTGAATGTCTAAATGATGTTGATTTTGTATCTTCAGCTCCCGCTTGTCTATCGTGGTGGTCAGTATGGATAACGAACATTGGTTTTCCGTGAGCAAAGTCAACTAAGACAGGCATCGTATCACCCTGTGCATCATTCTTTTTAACAGAAAACTCTTTATCACCATATTGAATTACGTGAGCGTCAACTACTTTGATGCCATTATTCTCAAGGTATTTTTTCATCGCAATAGCGGTAGTTACACCATCTAAATCTTGGTGAAAATATATCTCCGCCTTTGGATATCTTTTTTTAAGTAGGTTAATATCTCTTAACCCTGATTCTTTTAAAATTCTTTTCATATATTAATCCCACCCTAACCAGTGCATTGCTTTATCAAAAAGGTCACCTTCATCTGATTTACATTCGTTAAACAAGTTTCTGTCTTTCTGAGGCATTTTAGACATTGTGTCATAACCCCATACACCATCTTGGTCAACATTAATCATACCTTGATATTTGAAAATAGATTGAGCCGTTTTTGAATTAGGATAATTACCAATACTACCGTCAATAACTAAAGAATTACCCGCGTCGTCCTTAACACCTTTTTTATTTAAGAAACATTGTACCGCTCTCTTAAAATTATATTCTTCTAACTGTTCAAAGACATTCCCTTTTGATTTTTCTTCCTTATGTAATTTAAGAATTGAATCTTTTTCCGATTCATTCATAATAAATCTCTTATTCATAATAAATTGTTTTAGTTATAAATATTCGATAAATAAAAAAAGGGGTTATAAAACCCCTTCAATTACTAATTGTTTTTTCTTTTCAACAAACTCATTAACTCGTTTCCTCGCAACATCGGCGTATGATTCAGAAAGTTCTATACCAATCCAACGTCTATCATTAACCTCAGCAGCAACTAAACTAGTACCAGACCCTGCGAATGGGTCAAGAACCACATCATTTCTATATGTTAGAATTTTAATAGCTTTCGCTGGAATATCCATTGAGAATGTTGCCTTAGTCATTTGCTTAGTGTCTGCAAAGTATTCCCACTGACCGTATACCAAACTCATAAATTCTTTCTTAGACTCTTCAGGGTACATAATTTTAGTTTTAAATGTACCATCCGCTTGTTCCATATCAACAGGTTCCCCAACCCATTGTGGTTCACCTTTCTCCTGTTTTTTAGAATTAATCTTATATCCTAATATTACACACTCTTTAGGATTATAGATATATGGAGATGATGGTGACATCCAAGAACCCCAAGCAGTTGTTTTACTTCTGTGTGGAGACTGTTCGTCAAGGTCTACAAGACCAAAGAATTTAAAACCAACTTCTTTCATAATCATCCAAAACTCAGCCATAAATAAAATACGACCACCTCTATCTTGAACATTGACTTCGTATGGAATGTTAACGGCAATTCTACCTCCAACCTTTAAAGTTCTGTACGACTCAGATAACCATTGTTTAGTAAATTCCCAATACTCATCCATACTCATTCTATCATTGTGTGAATCATATTCAATCCCAACATTATATGGAGGACTAGTAACTACTAAATCTATTGAATTTTCAGGAAATTTAGACATTTCTTCAATGCAATCCCCATTAATAACTTTTTGTGTCTCTATCATTATATTTTTTTTACATCCAACCTCTACCAGATTTTTCCATAGATATTAATCTTTGTTCTTCAACAAAAATCATAAACTTGTAAAAATTTTTAAGAATCCTGAATAGTTTTTTGTTTAATTTCTTTATTTTTACTATAAGCATCACAATCAATTTTTTCACTTGTTTTACAACTACAAATTGTCACAAAGATTAAGAGAAATAATAGTATTTTTTTCATAACTAATCAATATTTTCAGATAATCTGTATACAGTTATACCACCTTTTTTAATTGGTTCAATCATTAAATCTAAAAATACTGCGTTTTGTTCACCAGCGTGAAGACCTAAGATATTGAAATCATAAAATTCTTCGGATTCTCCTTGAGTCATTAAATCACGTTCACAAAGAATCTGAATTATCTTAGGTTTAGAGTATAGAATTCTTCTACCGTTACCGAATTCTTCTACAATACCTACGATTGCATCTTCAAGACCGTCAAGTAATATTGCCCCCTCAGCGTATTCGTGGATATCAACAGTTATCATTAGTCTTTAATATTAAAATATTTTTCAATCGCCTCCAATTTATCGTCAGCATCAACTAATAATGTTAACGCCTCAGATGCGTCTTTTAAGAAATCATTTGCCGTGTGGTCTCCAATACCAACTGCTTGATTTTCTAACAGGTCTAAAGCCATTAATGCCTTTTCTTTATCTGCCAAAGCCTGTGCTTTCAAAGCTGCGAATACTCTACTTTTTTTCATTTTTTTTACGTTTTTTTTGTTTTGGTTTAATATTGTTAGAATGGTTATCTTCAATTTCTTTCTCAAAGATAACTTCTTTTTTACTTTCTTTAACTGTGTTTTTATTTATTTCAGTTTCAATAATTTCTTTAAAACTTTTATTTGAATTAGTTTGTTTTGTTTTATTTTTTTTAACAAAAATTAGTTTAAAAAACTTTTCAAAAATACTCATAGATTATTATTTTCTAAATTATTTATTTTTCTTTCTAAGTACCACAAAGCCTTTTTTAAATCTTGTAGTTCTTTATCCGTACCTTTTTTACCCGCCCTTGAAATATATTTAACAGTATTTCCAAGATGGAAATCTAAATCCCAAGCTTCAATAACTTTAATTGCTTCATATAGATTTTCTTCACCCCCGTAATGTTGTGGATGATTTACTTGTTCACTCATAAATTAATCGTTATAAATTGACCCGTTTTTATTATTCTTAAATCCTATGTTAGTTGATTCTACATTAGCTTTAGACTCCATCAAGTCTTCAGTTAATTCGTATTCATCATCATTTTGATATTCCTTTAACAAGTCTTCATTTGAAATGATTCCATTAAACTTGTCTTTTAGTTTTGTAGTGTCAACATCGTTGTACATTGCGTGTAATGTTGTGTCCAACTCTTCAGATAATTTTAATGATTCTGAAATAACATTAAGAATTCTATATGGGTCTGCGTTTGAACCAGGTCGTCTATCTTCAAGATAACCTTTCCAAGTTTCCCCAACAACCTTTGGGACTCTAATTGAAGCACCTCTGTCAGATACCCCCCAACTAAACTTATCAATTGATTGTGTTTCGTGTTTACCAGTTAAACGAAGATTATTATCTGAACCGTAATTGTCAATATGAACTTTTTGTCTAGACTCAAATACTTTGAATATTGAATTGAAGTAATCTTCCCCTCCTATTTCTCTCATTCTTTTATTTGAGAAGTTAGTATGTAATCCTGAACCATTCCAATCACCTGATGTAATTGGTTTTGGATGTAGTTCTATTTGATATCCATACTTTTCGGCCAATTTATAAAGTAGGTATCTTGACATCCATAAGTCATCAGCCGCCTTTAAAATACCTTTTGAAAATGTTTGGTACTCCCACTGACCTAAAGCAACTTCGGCGTTAGTACCTTCAACAGTAATACCAAGGTCAAGACATAAGTCTAAATGTTCATCACTCAAATGTCTACCAAAGATTTGACCTCCAACACCGCAGTAGTATTTACCTTGGGGGTCAATCATTGAGCCGTTATCAAACCCTAAAATGTTTTTATTATGTCCTGAACGGATGAAGTATTCTTGTTCAAATCCAACCCAAAAATCCGAGTCCTCTTTCCCTAACTTAAATCTTTGATTGGTTTCGTGTGGTTTGTTATTTTTGTCATAAACTTCACAAAGAACATAAAATAAAGGGTATTGCTCATCGTTTTTAATCATACTATTGTATATTCTAACAGGTTTTAAATAACAGTCTGAAGAATAACCTTCGGCTTGCATAGTTGAGCTACCATCAAAACCCCACTCTGGTATATTCTCAATACTTAAACTGTTGTGGTTCTGTTTATTGTCGATGATTTTAATTTTACTTCTGAGGTTTGGTTCTGGTTTGTATCCATCTAACCAAACATATTCTAATTTAATTTTCATAATTTAATAAAATAATATTTGCCAAGTTTTAAAGATTTTTTATATTTATATCTAACAGAAAATAGAGGTTTTTCAGTCACTATAAATCCTTTCTCATTATCACCTAATTTAATGTAGAAAGAACTGTCATTCGAACCAAGTAAAATAGGATAACCCAACAACTTAATAAAGTGTTGAGTTCCATACCCGTCAATTCTATAGGTTTTTTTTTGGAATAACGTAGTATTCTTTCGCGTATTTACTTTCCTCGATTTCGCCATTATCGGTTAATGTTTTTAATATTTCTTTAGTTTTTACAATATCTTCTTTTAGGATATATTTGCTTATGTAATCAATGTGTATTGGTTGTCTTAATTTAGACATTAAAAGTTTACTTTGTTTCGTTGTCATTTATTTGTAAGATTTTAAGTTTAATATCTTCATCTGAAACTCCTTTACTGTATAGTTTATATACTTCAGACGCTAAAGAATCCATAAAAATTAACGCATCCGCTTTAAATAATTGCTCTAATGTTGAGCCACCTTTTAGATAGGTTTCTATTTTATTCTTATCCACAAATCGTTTGTTAAACCCCATATTGAAATAATTTTAATTAAAAATAATATTAAAAAACCACATTGTCAAAACTAATCTTCAAGTTTTTTTATGTTTTCTAACCTAACACTTTGTAAAACGTAAGACATTAGTTTTCTTTTAAATAATGGTACCAAGGTTTCATTTAATGGATATTCTTCAGAAGCTTTCATATCAAATACTGGTGAGTTTTTTTTGTCTTTATCAGAATAGTTGGAGTATAAATCAATAATTTGATTAAAGGTAAACTCTTTTTTATTACCATCGTATATCAAATGTAATTCAATATAGTGTTCATTAACATTTTTTGCAAATTCATAAAGAGAATATTGCCAAACATAAACTTTATTATTTTTTTTATCCGTATAAGTCATATATCCAATACCATTTTTCATATACCTTTTATTTCTTTTCAAAGTGATTGAAATGGTATCATAGATAATACTCCAATAAGATTTAACAATATTGAAATACTCAAAAAATTTTGCAGAAGAATATTTTAAAATTGTATCAATTTCTTTGGTTTCTTCTTTATTTAAATTTGGTAAGTGTTTGACCAACAGGTCCTTGAATAAAACTTCGTCATCATAACTTTTAAAAACTTTTTCAGTATATAATATGACATTTTCTTTGAGAAGAGTTTGTAAACTCGCCAAATGTAGTGAAAGTTCTATAAATGTCGGATATATTTTATTTTGGTTAAGTAGGTCGTCAACCTTTTTAAAATACCCAAGTAGAACATATTTTTTATGTTCAAAATCAATTGGTTCTTGAATTAACCAATCAGTATCCATTAAAAATTTAATATCTTTTTTTTCCTCTATCTCCATATTAGGACTATTATATATGAATAATAATACAATACAGAGAAATTTGAATAGTTTTAACCTACTCTCATAACAATAAATGAGTCACCGTCAATATCCACTTCATCATAATTCCCATCATAACTATTCAGAATATGCCCAACACCATCGGTACTAATTATATCTTCAATTGCACTTTGTCTGTCAATATATTCCCCAATTTTAAAACCCCAGTCTTTCATATAATCAATAAGATTTCTCTTAACATCGTACAATAATTCTTCAACTTTATTGTCAATCATATCCTGACTTGGGTCACCATCGGGTTCCATCTCGTCAATTTCTTCCTGTAATGAATCTATATGGTCTTGTATTTGGTCATACATTCTAGAATATTCATCAGGTTCTTCGATTTCACTATCAAGGTTTTCTTGTTTTTCCTCCCATTGTCTAATCTCATCTTCAAGTTGTTCTTTCCTTTTTTCCTGTTCAGAACTTAATTCAAAATCATCATCGCTAAAATAAACATCAGGATTTTCCGCAACATCGTATTCGTAATGGTCTCTGAAATAATCTAAAACTTCGTCTTCATTAATATGGTTTTCTAAAAAACTTTCACTAAAATAATACTCAGGACTATCAAACTGTTCGTCTAAGTAATCTTCACAAGATTTTTCGGCTTCGTATTCAGTACCTACCGCATATTCCGCTCCTTCTAAATCATCATTACCAACAACTTCAAATTTCATCATACGATAAAACCCATAACCTTCTTCAGGTATTAAATTATATATGTCTAGTTTTTCATTTATTTCATTGATTTCATCCTCAACGGCTTCAATGTCTGCATAGATATCAGTTAAATCTCTGCCTTCACTATCATATTTCTTTTCCTTTTCTAATAAACTTTCCATCTGTTTATTAAGTTCGGACAAACGTTCGTTATCTAATGCAGTTCTGATATTTACACGAGTGTTACTGTTTTCAATGTACTCAAATACCGCCCTAGCTCTAATACCTACATCATCCCCACTATCAGGACCCCATTCATCATCATCTCTTCTTTGTTGAGCCGAGGCTAATTTTTGTTGTTTAATCTTTTGTTTTCTTATTCTATCAACACCACTTTCATAATCACTAACTCTACCTTTAACATTAATGAATGAAATATCATTAATACCTGTACGACTAATATCTAAATTACCCTCAACATACCCAATACCTTCCAAACTTTTAATTGGTAAATCTTTAACAATTAAATCACCAGTTATCCATATCTTCTTACCTCTGTATTGTGGTAACATACTTACACCTTTAGCGTTATAGCTGGCGTATTTCATAATATCCAAATAAGTTTCAGGCGAAATTTTAACCCACTCATCATTATCAGTTTGTTCAAACAAAACTTTACTAATGATATCCTTCAAGTTAGATTGTGTTACTTTTATAATTCTTCCCATCTTTTATAAATATACTATAAATACTCACATTTTTTATTCTAAGAATTAAAAGTTATATTGACATTAAATCTTAAATGGTGATATTTATAGGTATAATAAACCACATTAATATCAATCACTATGGGATGCGGATGTAAAAATAAAAATACTACGACAACACAACAGACTCAAACTCAACCAACTCAAAGTCAACCAGCTCAAACGTCAAAAAGCCAATCTGTTCAAGAAGCGATTAAAAAGACAATTGAAAAGTACTACACTAAGAGATAATATAAATTGGGTCTTAAATTTTTAAAAGGGGAAATATTTCCCCTTTTTTTATATTTATTAGTATGAACATTGAGAAACTAACTGAAATTATCGAGGAAGTTAATAATGGAAATTGGGAAGAATATTCTCAGTATTTCAATAACGATATGGAATTGTTCATTAAAGTGATTACCAAATATGGATTAATCGATTTAATAGACCCAATGTCGAATGACTTATCAGATTATCAAAACGATATTTTATACGTATTGGTAAATGAAAATCCTGAAAAATGGATTAACTTCATTTGCGAATCAGTTATCAATAGTGATATTACAAAAGAAGGTGATAGTTGGTACCTACATTTAAATGACCAAGAAGATTTGGGTGATTTATTTTATCACGGAAACCGTGAATCCACAAGAAATTTAGTTAAAAGTGTTTTAGGGGAGGATTCGTGGGAACCATATTGGGATACCACTGACGATGTTTATAGGGATGTTGTTGAGGAACTGAATGACGAAAACTTAAAAGTACTCTACTCAAGAATATTAAAAGAAGTTGAGGGTGAGACAATAGGTACCGAAACTGATTATTTAGAAGACCTGGATGATTCAGGTTCAGGTGAAATTGTAATTACTAAAGAAAACTTCGAAGGAATGTTCAAAGATGAAGAAACTATCAAATACATACTAAAGGAATATGCAGATGAGGTAAGACAAGAATTGTACAGTGTACATAGTAATTGTTATAACTCATCGTATGAAAGTGAAATTTATGATGATATTTGGAGTGAACTATCAACATTCTTTGAGGGTAGAACCGAATGGAAATCAAGACCATATAAATCAGACCCAAGTAAAACTCAATATTATTCATTAGTTAAAATTAGAGACATTGGTGGTGATATTACAAAATTTTTATATGAGATGAAAGGTTCTCATTGGTCTCAAGATTCTTTAGAATATTACGGCTCTTATATGGGAATGTTAAAGAATGGAATGGATAATGATATCTGGGACTATTTAGATTTTAGAATACCTGATTATCCAGATTCAAGTAGAGTAGATGCTTGTATTAATGACGACTTTGGAAATTATTTTTAATGATTAAACTTATAGACATATTAAACGAATCGACAAGAGTTAAGATGGACCCTGATTTTAAAAGAGTCCTAAATAATGTTGTGGATATTATTTTCAAAAAAAGAAAAACAGGGTTTAAAAAATATACTGAGATTACTTCAATCCCAATTGAAATTGCCGATGGTACTCCAGGTACTGTAGAAATTGTCGTTGACCCTGAATTAGAACATTATGGTATATTAGACGTTAAAGTTGAGGATAGTACCGACCCTAACGATTTCATAATTAAGATTAATCCTAATGAAGTTAAAAGTAAAAAAGGATTATACCAAACTCTATACCACGAAATAATGCACGCCACGGACCCAATGTTTAGTACTAAGTCCACCGAATCTTTTTGGGATACTTATGACCCTGAGATGGACGAGAAATACTGGGGTCACCCTGTAGAATTCAGAGCAATTACTAATGAATTTATTGAAGGTTTAATTAATGAATTCACGTTAAGAAAATCTAGAGTTAAAAACCCTACAAGTATAGAATCACTTAAAAAATCATTAGATAATATTATGAACCATTTCTCAAATGGTGATAAGTTATCAATATTATCTACAGACATTATTGGTGATATGTATGGGTCAGAAGAAATGACTAGGTCAAGAATGGTCTTGAACAATATACTAATTGATAATCCCGAGATTTCAGATGTATTACGTAAAACAGAAAGAAATTTAGAGTATATGGTTGTTCTTGAGTTGGTTAAAAAATATAGCGGTTCTGATTGGAAGAGATTCTTAGGGATGTTATACAAAGCGTCTGAAGAAATAAAAGAAATTCTAAATAAGTAATTTTCTATTTAACCTTTGACTTAATTTTTCTATTATTACATCAAATAATAATTAGAATGAAATTAATCAATTTGAATACTAAATTAGGTGTAATAAACTTATTTTCAGATTACATATTAAAACATATAAATCCAAAACATAATAGTATTATCCAAGTGACCGATGTTGGTCATTTTATAATAATTAACGGAACAACAGATTCATCAGATTTATTAGATTTTTCAAAAATAAAAGATGACTTTATTTCTGAACATCATAATCTGTTATTGAGTGTTGGGTATTCTGAAAATTTGAATACTATGGATTTAATAAAATATAGTACAAAAATTGTAGAAGGAGATAACAGGTATTTATGGTCTACCTTCTATAATTCAACAAGACCGTTATATCATCAAGAAGTTATTGACACTAGTAAATCTGATAAATCAGTTTATTCTATAGATTATAAAGATGGTGTGGTTTATGAAGTTGATTACAATTCATATATATCACCTTCAAAATTTAATACAATCCCACAACAAATTACCTCATCATTCCCACACGGTTATAGTTTATCTATGGGTAGAGGTTTATTATACTATTCTGAATACATCGCAAATCAAATCATCAGACCATCTATGGCGAATAAGATAGATTTGTTTTTAACTAATAGAAAGAATAATGAAGATGAAATAATGTTAGAAGTAAAATTCAAATCTAACATTTCTGAAGAAACAATTAAATCAATGATACTTGATGTGTTCTCATTTGATTATGACAAATTCAACAAGGATATTGAGGGGTACGATTTATGTGACGACATAAAAAAACCAACCGAAGTTAAGCCTTGGTTGGTTAATGATGTTAATCCTAAAGATTTGATTGTATTTTAAGAATTAAAGTTAGTATAACTTTCTTTAATTATTTTAACTCCGTCAACAATTTCATTGTAATCTCTTTCAGGGGCATAAAACTTAGTATTGTGGGTTTCTCCATCACTTTCAATTATCATAAAAGCAGGTACAAAATCATTACCACCAACTGCTTTAACAAATAAATCATATTCCTCACTTTCTTCATCAATATCTCTATCGATAAATGGGATGTCTAATTTATCGAGTTGTTCTTTCATCTCAACACAGTACGGACATCCCTTCATTGAGTATATAACGACTAGTTGTTCCATTATACAAATCTTTCGCTCATTTCCATTATGACGTTAGTCTGTTTCAACCCAACTTCAGAAAACACTTCTAAACCGTTTGCAAAACCTTTAATTGTAGGTACACTTCTTAACCCTAATTCAGATACAAACTCTCGGTCACTTTCAATATCAAAAGTATATAATTGAACTTCAGAATTATTACCTCTTAAGGTTTCACCAACACTTTCAAACATCGGTTTCATTACCTTACAAGGTCCACACCAAGGAGCCCAAAAATCCACAATTAATTTTTCTCCATTTTTAATTTTTTCTTTTAATTCTACAGACGTGATTTCCATTTTGTTATTTTATTTTTTTTAAATTGTTTATAAAGATTTTCAATTCTTCGTATTGTTTTATTTTGTATACCACCTTTAATGTAAATACCTCACTCTCGCCCTTTCTGTTTAAACATATGTAAAATCCGCTAGTATGTTTAAACGCCGCTTCATAATGATTAATACGTGAATTAACATACTTAGTCATCAAATATATTGGACTATATATTTTTGAGTATTTTTCATCATTTAATAGTGTTGATGGGTTTAAGACTTCACTATCAATCTCAATGATTGAATAGATTTCATCAGTCAAACTATTATAGAATTTATTAAAGATATCTAACATATAGAAATTATAATTTAAATTATTAAAAATTAAACTCCTCTATCAAATTATCAAGACCATTATTATAGTAATTAGGTCTTAAACCATTTTTTAGAAATGGGCTTACCCACTCAACAGTCCTCCACTCATTACCTGATGTAAAGCAACTTTCAGATATAATAGACTGATTCTTAAAGTCAACTTTAACTTTTGGTAGTTTGAAACTTTTTTCAACTAAAGAATTAATTCTATTATCAAGTTCTTCAATCACCAAATCCCATTTAGCGTCTAAAGATTTATTAAACCTACCCAAAGTCTGAACTCTTTTTAACTTAAATCCCTTTTCCCCACTTTTCATTATCATATATTCAATAGTTGCTCTCTCGTCAGAATCTATGTCATTCTCTCTAAATGACACAATTAATGAAGACGCCTTATCAATATATGTTTTAACACAATTGTGTTGTCTACTCGACTCAGAATTATACTGGTGAGAGTTTAATAACACCACAGGATGATACTCAATAGAGTTGACATTATATATTGGTTGTTCAACTCCCTTTATAAAGTCTTCATCATAATATCTAGTGTAACTTCCTTTAGTATAGTGAGAATATCTATCGGTCCAATCTTCGTGTTCCCTTCTAAATGTCATTGAATCGTATGACTTCCATTTAATATCCTCCAATGGTTTCAACATAACATAGAAATTAACGTGGTCAATGAATGTCTGAATATTTTGAGTACTCTTAATCATACCCTCAAAAACTTTAAAAGCATTTTTCTTTTCTAAATCAGTAAGGGTTTCAATATCTCCTGGCATTTGATAACCACTCTTAAACTCAAAAATGTTTTTAAGTGATTCAGTACTTTGGTGTTTTAAAAACTTCTCACCAAAAAAATTCTCAACCTGTTTATAAAATTGGTCATTAATGAAACTAACTTCGTGAAGAACTTTACGCAATTTATCTCCATTAAATCCTTTATTTAACATATAAGAATCTAATAATTTACCACCTGTTTTTTTCAAAACTCTTTTACTTGGTAATGGAATAGTATGTCTAAATACTAAACAGTTATTTGGTACTTTAATATTTCTATTCTTTAGGAAATTAAGGTAAAATATTTCATCCCAATTATATCCTGACATCACATCGATATTTGGGATTTTACTCACAAATACGTTTAATGCTTGTGATAAAATTTCTTTAGCAGAATCTTCACTATCTTTTTTATATGGTGAAAATACGTTATGAAATGCCACTTCAATTGATGCAAAAGGATTAGACGCAAAAAAGTTACGTCTAACCGAACTAGAGTATTTCTTTTTCTTAAACCCATTAGTTATTTGACCAAAGAACAAATCATTCTTATCAAATTTATAAGTAATAAATTTAACTTGGGATTGTTTTCTAAAATATGGTTTTCCAACGTCTCTATGTTTCATATATTGAAACAACTTAATGGATACTTTAGTATCATCACCTTCAACAACTAAAGTAATTCGTTCAAGATGAACCGTACACATAGGGTTACCAAATTCTTTAACAAAATTCTCTTCGGTGTTTGAGGATTTTAAATAATCAAACATAGGATGTTTTGCGGTACCACTAATTCTGCCTGTAACAACATTTAAATCACCACTCCAAATATCAATCTCCTCCTCATTAGTCTTTTTGTTAACTAACAATGGTAAGTTATTGTGGTCTTTATGGTAAACCGTATTAAATTTCTCGTATTTTCTCTTAAAAAAAACTTCCATATACTTCTAGTAAAAAGGGGGTATTACCCCCCTTGTTAATTAACAATAAGTTTCAGCTAATTCCCAAAGTTTGGTATTAACATTGTTAACCACTGAGATGTTTTTCAATTCTCTCATTGAAGTCAATCGACCTCTACCTGAACGATATCCAACACCACCACGAACCATCTTCTCCTGTACTACGTTGAATACTTTCCACAAACTGTTTCCAACATCTCCGTCTCGTAAAGGATTAAGGATTTCTTCGATAGACATTGTTGACGGCATATTACCTTCTTTCCAACGGATTGCAGCTGCTCCTTTAACAAACCCAACTTTCTCATCCATAGTTAACTCTCTGTTTTCCATTTTAGACAATGATTCTTGAATGATTGGAAGACGTGAAGCAAAACTATCAGTTAGACGACGAACCTCTCCTAAATCAAAGTTTTGGTGACGGATATTGAATTGTTCAGCCAATGAAGTAGGTACTGTCAATCCATTAGAACATACTAAACGGTGTAGTCCTGAACTAACTGAAAATGTAGTTAAACCATTGTGAGAATTACGAATAACCGCTTCAATCAATGAGTCACCAACCGCTGGAAGTTCTCCGTTACGAAGACGGATTTCGTGTGTCGCAAATTGACTACGACCTGTTTGTTTTGCCGAATAAACTTGCCAACCTTCTTGTTCAAAATTCTCCAAAATATCCATAGTCGGAACAAACGTATATTTGTCAGACATTTTTGGTGAAGGTGAAGTTGTAAAAATTGCAGGTACCTGAGATTTAAGGGTTTCAAAATTTAATGGAGTCATATCTTATTGTTTTAGAATACAAAGATATGAATAAATCTTGGATATACAAAATTTAATTTAAACAAATTTGACCAAATTTAGTATCTAAGAAAATACTATTAATCTTTTTTTCTTCAACAGGTTTGTTAACTTCATTAAACATATCAACGACAATATCAACCATCTGTTTTTTGGTCAAGGCGGCATCTCCATTATCGGAATAATTTTTGTCCGACAATATCTTAATTCTTTCGTAGAATATTTCTTTATTTAAGTTACCAATCAAAGTAAAAAGGTCTTTCGGATTTGACTCGAAAAACCTTATCATTTGACTGACATAGATTTCTACGTCAATTTTGCTCATAATTTAATTACATTTTTTTAGTAAAGAATCCACTACCGCTTGAACCTTCTTCCCCGAATTTTTCAGTGAAAGATTGTGACAAGTTTGGTTTAGAACCTTTAAGGTTAACAAACATTAGGTTAGGTAATTTAATAACAGACTCAGGTAAACTTGATAATTTAGGATTATCAGGTAAAGCTAAGAACGATAAGTTAGTTAATTGACCGATTTCATTAGGTAATGATTTAACACAATTCATTAATAATAACGCTTCTAAGTTTTTAAATCTACCCAAAGTACTTGGGACATCTAAAGCAATAGTTTCACTTGATTTATTGTTAAACAATAAATTAGTAATATCGTCAGGTAAACTAGCGAAGAACTCATCAAATCCATACAATGCAATGAATTTAGCCGCAGAACTGTTAGGATATTCAATTTCAACTTTCTTACCACCTGAAGTCGTCATACCTTTAGCAAATTCAGGTTTAAAGTATTCCTTAAGTTCAGACATTGACCCATTTAAGTATTGAATTAAATCAATTCTATGGTCCGCTCTATCCATAAATTGAGAAGACGGGAAATGAAATTGAAATCTTTCTTGAGGTAAACCAGTTCTTTTACCGACACTTCCTTTATCGTCATTAGCTAAGATAACGTATAACGGTCCATCTTTAGCATAATTTCTAAAGTAACTTGAGTTTGGTGGTGAAGTACACCATCTAGATTCTCCATTATCGTAATCATAATATCCCCCATACCAACTAGCGGCCTCTTGAGCCTTTTCATCAACACCTTCAATTTTAATAACAGTCCATTTATCTCCTGTGAATTCAACAGTGGCGCCAGGGTGAGAGAAACCTTCTCTCTCTTTTCTAATTTCTTTTTTTAGTTCTTTCTTTTCTAACTCTTTTTGTTTCTTCTCAGGAAGTTTAAAAGACTGTAAGAATCTAAATAATTCGTCAGGATTTGAGAATCTATTAATGTCTCTCTTATCCTGAGGAAAATATTGTTTGTATTTTGTAAACTTTTTAAGGTCCCCGTTTACTTTAAACAAATCCTCCATAAACAAATCACGATACTCTTGTACCATTTTTTTATATTCAGGAGTACCAGGTTGTACATCATCTCTTTCATCGTTGAAGGTACCAGGTGTTATGTAAGTCTTAAGTAACCAATTAGTATAAGCTCCTGGTTGAACTCTTGATAAATTTTCAACCGTAACGTCACTCTCATCAAAGTTTTGTGGTTTCTTAGTTGTAGGGTCGGCAAAGATAATTCTTGATAAATCAAGTAAATCCATAATAGGTTTTATCTCCTTACCAGTCTTCTTGTCCTTCTTTTTAGAGGTATATTTGTCTAATAGAACATCAAACCTAGACTGCTCCATTAATATGTTAACTAAAGTATTACTTAATCTCATTATCCGTATTGTTTTAATATAAATATTTGATAAAGCAAAAATAGATTAATAATTCATAATTAACAACTCTTCACCCATATTTTGTGTCTTACCTTTTTTAGCCGCAGCCGCCTTTGCAAACTCTTTTTTCTCCCAACGATATTGATTCTCAGGAAACCAAGTATGTAAAAGTTCAAAGTCATAATAAGACAAACTAAACTTACCTTGGATGTTATGTAAGACATTCGCAAGTCTTTCGTGGTCATTTCTATCAAAATCGTGATTAGAATAATAGTTTTCGGTTTTCCAGTATGGAGGGTCCAAATATATGTATGTGGTTGGCGAATCATACTTTGCAATCACGTCTGCAAAATCCATATTCTCAACTTCAGTTATTCTTAAGAAGTGTTCCACCCAATCAGGTTTAGATAATTTATCTCTGAATGTAAGATACTTTGATTTGTACTTACCTTTTAGGTCAATAAATGAACTTGTCTCAGGTTTACTACCACTGAATACTTGTGTTAACACATAGGCGTACTTGGCAGCAACTTCATAATCATAAGGTTTTACGCTGAAATTTTCCGCAAATATTTCAGCTTGGAACCTTACAAATTGTTCACGATATATTGCAGGAGTATTCTCCTCACCCACTTGTTGACAAGGAATTGCATTAATCGCTTCTAATAATAGTGTTGGGGTTTTAATACACTGAAACAAATTATAGTTTAATGGGTTAAAGTCGTTATACACAACTTTTTTAAGATTAGGATACTTTGTTAAGTCCATATTAAAGAAACACCAGAACATACCTCCAAATGTTTCTACGTATGTCTCCATATCCTCAGGGTAAAAAGGAACTATCCATTTACCAATTTTACTTTTACCTCCGATGTACGATAGCATAATTATTTGATTTTGATTAAATATAAGAAATAAAACTTAAAAAGGCAAATGGTTTAACTATTTTTTTTATTGACATCGTCCTATTTTTGAAGTAACTTTACTAAAAGAATAAGAATGGTTAGTGTAACATCCTATAAGTTTATTTACGATAATTTAGGTTTAGAACATATTAAGTGTTCTCTAAATAATAACAAATTTTTTGACATCGAAATCGATGACTTTTTTTTCTATCTTTTAGATTTAGATAAAAATTTAAAATTATATTCTGACAAATTCAATAATTGGGATGAATTAGTGTGTGATTTATCCACTTTGGGGTATCCTTTTGAAACTTATTTTGAATCATACATCAACACTCAGTTTAGTGAGGAAGAATTAGTAGAATTCACATACAGTTATATTTAAAAATATGGAAGAAAAAAATTGTAGATTTTGTAAACGAGTTAAAAAACGTATTAACAAATACGTTATAATATCAATATACTTATTAATTTTAGTTATCATTGGACAAATCGAATTAATTAGATTTATACTGTCGTTGTTTCGTCCCTAGTATATTTTACATTCATTTTAATCAGTAAATCCCCAACAAATCCATTATTAAGTTTAAATCCTTTTTGTCTAACTCTTAAAGGAACTTGTGTGTTAAACTCTTTAGGGAATTTAACAGATATCTTACCATCAGGATGACTAACTTGGAAATCATTATTCTTCAAGTCTTCTAAATTAAAGAACGCATTATATACTAAATCATTATTGTATTTTTCAAAACCATCCTTATTAACAAGTTTAACTTTTAATATAACGTCACCAATAACTCCATTAACGAAATCTCCTTTACCTGGTACTCTCAACATTTGTCCATCATCAACATTTCTTGGAAAATTAATTGTCAAAGAATCTACAGTATCTTTATTTCCAAATCCATTACAACTATAACATTTATTTCTAAATGTAAAACCTCTACCTTCACAAGATGTACAAGATGTTTTTAGTATTTGAGTGAACATACCTGTACCAACTCTCTGGTGAACAAACCCTTGTCCTCCACAAGTTAAACATCCTGTCTTCTCCCCACCACCACCTGAACAAGGTTCACAAGCGATTTTCTTAGAGAAATTAATACTTTTAGACGTACCTAAAAAAGACTCAACAACAGTTAATTGAATCTCAACTAATTTTTCAGGAGTTCGAGGTCTTCTATTATTCATATTATTGAACATCTGATTTATCATATCGTCCATAGAACCTCCTCCACCTCCAAAAGGATTTTGTCCTGCAAATGGATTATTCAATCTATTATCATAATCACGTCTTTTGGTCTCATCACCAATAACATCATAAGCCTCCGCAATTTGTTTAAATTTTTCTTCACCCTGTGGATTCTTATCGGGATGATACTCTATCGCAAGTTTTCGATACACCTTCTTAATCTCCTCTTGAGTTGCGTCTTTACTTACTCCTAAAATTTCGTAATAATTCATATATGAATGGTGATTATATTATAGTTCTATTTAAGAATAAACAGAGATATAAAATAATAAAGCAATATAAAACGTATAAAAACGCATTAAGTTTATTTAAATCAATGATTGATGAAAATAAAGAAGTTGTGTTTGATGTTCAAACAGAAAATGGTAAGGATGTTAAATACGAGATTGCATTATTAGAGAAAAGTTCTGCGAAACTAATACCTATGTTTATGACAGATGAAATGGGTAGGAATGTCAAAGTAGATGTTGACAATCCTGACTATACTATAACAAAAATTGAAAGTTATCGAATCCCTGAAAAAATACAAAACATAACAACCAAAGAAAGGGTAGAAGTAAATCAACTAATTAAAAAATACATTACAGATTCTTCCTTAAAATTAGTATCTAAATTGAATAACAAAATAATCATTCAGGATGATGATAAATTCAATGTATTTGCAACTAAGTCAATATACGATGCCGAAAGATTTCTAAATAATTTAGAATCTTATATGATTTCAAATAATAGACGTAATTGTTTAATAGTAAAAGATAGTAGTATTGAGCAAAAAAAATACCTCTATGAGGTATTATCTAATCAGGGGTTTAGTAAAAAAATGTTATATAGAACTTCGACTACTCATCTAAAAGATAAATAAACTCTACACCAGATATATCAATCTTAAACTGTTCTTTATCTTCATCAGCACCTTTTAGAACTGACCTCATCTTAACAAATTCATTTCTATTTAACTGGAAGACTACACCTTTTTTACCTTCGTATAGTTCATCAACGGCATCGGCAATTAACGCCAATTTTTCTAAATACCCATCAAAACTTTCTTTATTCTCTGCCATAAAGTTAATTTTTTAAATTTGTTTTCAAATATTTCTTCTTTTTTTAGTTTTTTAAGTTTGTTAGCAAACTCAACTTTTTTTCTATCAGTCTCAATCTTATCTTTCTCAATTTCCTTCTGATACCAATTCAATATTTTCTCCGTCTTCTGGCTCATCTTCTAATTCAATTTTTAAACCTTGTTTAATCTGAAACTCTAACGCTTTCAAATCATCTAAATTACTTTTATCGAAAAATGATTTCAACTCTTTAACTTTATCTTCAAATAACTTTTCTTTCTCTTCTCTTTCTTTATTGTATCTGATGATGTTTTTTAAGTTATAAAACAAAACATCAATAGGCTCTTTTTGAAAGATAGTTGCAAATGAAAAAAACCTTGTATTTGGTTTATCACTTTTTTGTTCAACCACCATCTTTTCATCTACATATTTCTTAGGTAATTTCCAAGTGGTAGGGAATTCAACATCAATCGTTATGTAGTCTTCTAGTTTTCTAATAGAAACTAAATGTGGAAATATATCGCTAATCTGTTCGTATAAATTCATTATATGTTTTTAATTATGTAAGTTATTAAATAGGATAACATTAATCCGTTGAAAAAAAGCTCCCTACTACTGAGAACCAACTTTTGTGGAGGGTCTTGTAGTAGGGCACTTATAAATTTAATTACAACTCTTAAGTTTGTAAGAATTGAAAAGATAAATAGAAATAAAAATATGTTTTCTATATTAAGCATTCTCGTCTTTTTTTCTATCTTCTAAAATTTCTTTTCTTAATGTTTGTAATAAGTCTTTTAATTCCTGAGCTAATTTTCTCGCTCTAGTTCCAGCACTCTTGTTACCTTTGTAGTGTTTTCCAGTATCTACAGATAACTCTTCTGTTTTAAGTTTGATTTGCTCAATTGTTGATAATTGTTCCATCTTATTTAAGATTTGTTTTTTGTGTTTATTAAATTACTAAAATAATAATTTTTCTTTCGTACAAGTAAATAAAACCAAAGTTTTTTTATTGTGAAATATTTTTATCTAATAGTTTATATAGTTCAGTATATAACTCAAGGTCCGATTTAGTAAATGGTATTTTACGATTAAATAGGTCTTTTAAGAAAGAATCAATAGAGTCTCTAACGTTGTTATTCTTTTGCGTATAATAAACCTCCATAAAGAAACTATTAAAGTATTCGAAATGGTCCCCTTTGGTATTAAACCTAACGTTTTCTTTCTTAAAGTTTTCGATTGTTTTGTTCCAACACCATTCAAAATGTTTTTTCTTATCTTCTTCAGATAACGTGACTTTGGTTTCATAATTAAGAGATTCGTCACCAAGATACGTTTCTTTCATTAAAGTGAATAACGATACGCAAAAATCGAAAAATAATTCACCTTTTTCAGGTATCATATTATTCATATTAAACCAAATCTCAACGTCTTCACTATCCATAGGTTTGGATATCCAATTAAAAAAATTCTCCATAGAAATATACTTCTATGGAGAATATAATATAAGTTAAATAAAATTGTATATTATTGAGTGTTTTTGTTGTAACCCATTAAATGTTTCATTTTATTAAATTCTTCATTTAATAATGGGTTTTCTGTATTTTTGACAGATTCATCAACGTTATTTAAAACTTCTTGAGCCGTTTTCTTACCTTTTCTACTTTTTAAAGTACCTCTTTCAGTTTTTTCACCAGCGGTGTCAACAGGTTGTGGTTGTCTCTTATATGAAGCATTCATTTGTTCTTGACCATAAAGATTATCATCAAAATTCTTTTTAAATTTTTTACCCACTTTACTTGGTACAACATTACCCAACGCTTTACCTTTACTATCAACTTGAGCGTTACCTGTTGTACTATCGCCTGTTAAGTATTTGTCAATTAGTTCATCATTAGGTTTAATCTCATCATAAACTAAATTTGTCATACCAGGATATGAAAATGCGTCAATATATTCATCCACCGCGTCTGAAGGTGTATATTTTTTAACTTTAGAATCTTTTTCTAAAGAACCATTACCTTTAGGAAAGTCTTCAGGATTAGTTTCGTAAGAACCTTTAGTCATATCCTTAAGATAGTCTTTCATTTTTTTAGTAACCGCTTTAATAGCATCTTCATTTTCTTTTTTATCAGCACTTAAAACTTTTTCAGTTTCACCAAGTCCTTTAGCTTTCTTTTGTTCTAATACTATCTTTTCAATTAAATCAATCATTTCAGTTTCGGTCAATCTTAAAGTGTCTTTTTTAGACTCTTTAACTGAATATTTTTTACCATCAACTTCAAATTCATCATCACCTTCTTCTTTAGCTTTAGCTAAAGCCCCTGTAAAAGCATTACCTTCTTCAGTTTCCGCTTCCTCAAGTTCGTTATTTCCCTCACCACAGTACTCTTGAAGTTTACCTAATGTATCTTCACCACCGTTGGCAATCATTTCTTTTATTTTTCTACATCCTTCAGGATTTGGAGTTGAGTCTTCGTGCATATCAGTATCTTGACCACTAATAGTTACAGGACCGTTAGGATTCCATTCATCAACTTTAGATTTAATTTTAGTAACTAAATCATCGGCTTTTTCTTGAAGAGATTCCTCTAAAACTCTTTTAACTAGACTGTCTATGTTTAATTTTTTCATTTTCAATTGTTTTATTATAAATATATTAAATCGACGGTTTGTGTTTATAATTTTCGATTTCGTATTGGATTATTGTTTTTATTACATTCTCACTAATATTATGTTCTTTACTAATTTTAGTTATAACTTTCTTAACCACTTCGTTTTCATAAATCTTAAGAGCATTTATGTCTCCTTGATTACAATATGGGAAGGTTTTACATTTCTTTTTAATTGTCACGAATTTACCACCAGGAATTTGAGTTTTTGATTTACCTCTCCAATGTTTTTTATCGGTAGACTTCGCCCAAGCCGCGGTTGTTGTATATTGACCTGCAGATGCCGCACCTGTCGCTTCAGTCGCTTCTACCTTTTTAGTCTCATCACAAACACATTTAGACTTAACTCTGTCACAAGAATCACAATACTCCTCCTTACTTTCTTTCACACAATTAGGAACCATTTTACCGTTCTTCATTTTACCACCAATTTCTTTGTAACCTTTCCAACAACCTTCCGCCATTTCTTTTTTAGTAGTTGAGAATAATGGTGCGGAATATCCTCCAGCAGATGCCGCTCCTGTAGATTCTTTGTTTTCTTTTTTCTTGGCCTTTCCTTGACAATGAGCTCTTTGTGAAAATCCTTTAGGGTTATTACAGTCAATACTGTCTTTATATTCTTTAGACCACTTTTCTTCAACTTCATTCTCAGGTAATTCACCTTTGAAGTCATTATAGGTTTGGAATCCCTCGTTGTCTTTGAATACATCGGCAGATGCAAAAGAACTTGATAATTTATCTTTTAATGAATTTATTATGTCTCCCATAGTTGTTAAGCGTTTTTAATTCTGGATTCCCAATAGTTTCTGTTTACCCACATAAAATTGTAGAATTCTCTAAACATTTTTAATACAATGTCTTTAACATCACCTTCAAGTTTACCTCGTTTAATTTCTCTTGCGATGGTATCTAAAAACTTGTCTTCAAATTGTTTCATAGTAGTATGACCCATAAAGTCTTTAATCTCTTTACGAACCATAATTTCAATTTCTCTTTTATCAGTTTGATTTAAAGCCATTTTAGTTTGTTATTAATAAAAATGATGTTGCAATGACTCCGACAACAGTCCCTACTTTATACCAAAAAGTAGTTCTTTTTTGTGACTTCAATTCTTTTTGTAAGTCCTTAGTCATATCATCATATAGTTTAATTTGTTGGTCTTTTTGAGTAATAATAAATTGGTTATTTTTATCTTTATCTTTTAATAAAGATATGATAGTATCTTTCTGAGATTCTCTCTCTTCAAGTTTAATAACCTTCTCTTGAGTTAATTTTAATTCTTCAACACAACCGTCAAGTTTAATTAAATCTTTCACAACTTGTTTAGCAACCTCTTTAGTTAATACTACTTTAGTTGTATCAGTTTTAATCTTATTTGTATCTATCTGCGAAAAACAATTCAAGCTCGTTAAGGCCAAAATTGTCAACATTATCAATTTTTTCATCTGTGTTGTTTTTTACTATAGTTATTGTATTATCTATGTGATGAATTTCCTTAGTTACAATCGCGACTTTTTCATCAACTTTTTCTATCTTATTATCAATCTCTTTATTAATTACTTGAGCAGAGTCAACTTTAACTTGAATTGAATCTATTTTTTTAACATATCCATCAACGTCAGTTTTAATACCATTAGTGTTAAAGATGTTATAAACAACTAAAATAACAACTAAGAATAATAAAACAGTTTCTTTTGTAATTTTCATATTATGGTTGTTGAGTTGGTTTAGGTGATGTCTTCTTACGAGACGCTAAAACTTTAGCCCATTTAGCTTTAAATTTCTCATAATAAGTGTCTAATTTATTTAACATATTCAAGAAATTCTCATCCACTTTAATCATAGTACCATCGATGTATATTCCGTTATTTTCACCTAATGTAAAATAGTATTGGATATCGAAGTCAATTATCTTACCACCCCATTCAACATCTGTTTTATATACGTTTAAAGGTTCAAAGTCAACTAAGTCAGAAACTTCATTAACAAACTCATCCATAGTTTCTTGGAATGCAGTTTTATCGTCAGTGGTTAATTCTAAATCAGTACTTTCTTTTCCGTGAAGAGTTATTACACCACCTGAAATTCTATAAGACTGTTGTTTATCCGATTTACTTTCAGTTTCCTTACTGTCTTCAATCTCCTTTTCAGCATCTTCAATAGGGTTAATTTTTTGAGTTAAATCCTCTTGTTCAGAGATAATCCCATAAGATTTTCTGATTTCACTAATTTCTTCATTTAAACTACTGTTTTTACCTAACATATTGTTAGACGCCTTTAGTAGTTTTTTTATTTCATCATACGAGTTGTTCATTTTCTATTTTTTTTAAAAAGTTTTCGAAATTAAACGCTGGGCTTAAACCAGTGTATTTGGAATCAAAATTACTTTTGGAAACAATTCCTTCAAATCTTTCAATTCCTTCTACCTTGGTATTATGACCAACACATTTTTTATCTATGGAGTATTCTTTAAATAGAATCTTACAAAGTTCAACACAAGAATTTATTTGTGTCTCGGTGTAAGGTTGCCAAAAAAAGTAATCTCTCCATTTTCTTTCGTAAACCTGTTCTTTATAAATATCACCAATCCAGTTAACGTAATAATCATTTAACGGCATTTTTTGAAGCCACCCCAAATTTTCTAATGAAATGATGATTGAATTTCTATTTATGTTTTCTTCTTGGAAATAATTGGAGAACCCAATTTCAGGTAGTAGTCTATAAATGACACCGTCCCTACCTATAATAAAGTTAGGGACTTTGTCATATTTTCCATTATATCTATACTTTAAAGACGATATATAATCTTTTAAATTTCTTGAAGTATGTGTTAGTATTATTTGTTTTTTTTTCTTTTGCTTTCCAAAACATTTAATACCTTCAATGTTTTCTATTTTAACCATCTCGTCTAAGATAACTCAATCTGTTTATTTTAGGAACATTTTGGTTTTCTTCTGGTTGTATTTCTTCTTGGTTATTAAGAATCTTATTTAGTTCCTCTTGTTCTTCTATTGTCGGTTGATAAGGTTCTTGGAAAGAGTCTTCAGTAAATTCTTCTTTAGTCTCTTCTTTTTTAAGGTTTAATATTTTTTCAAAGATTTCAAGTTCTTCACTTGTTGGGGTCCATTTGTCTTTCTCAAATTCAGCTTCAATCTTACCCGCCTTTAAACTTAACTCGTCAATATCAATATCAGGACTAGTTGGTTTGTCTTTCTTTTTTTCTTCTTCCTCAAACTTAACTAACATATGTAAGAATGATAATGAAATTAATGGTAACATACCACCAGCAAATAACGCTAAGAATCTTTTATGGCCAACAGGGTCCCCTGACTCAACACCAAGGTAACTAACTACAGGGTCTACTAAATCAACCCAATCTTTGAATGTTTGTCCATTAACATCAATGTATTGATAAGCAAAAAAGATGTTACCAATAAATTGTATTAATGTTACAATCCCAAATGGAAAATAAACTTTCTTACCCATTTGTGCTGAGATTGCGGCAAGGGCAGATAAAGCAGCAATTTCAATACCTATTGAAAGATATATCGCCCAAGATAATGGATTAGATATCCCATACCATTTAGTTACGTGAGATATCGATACAAAGGCAACTGTCAATATTGGTATTAGAAACGCTCCGTATATAATACTTTTAAAATTTCTTTGGAACCAATTCATTATTTACCTGATTTTAATCTTTTTATCTCTTCTTCTATTTGAGTTTGTCTTTGAACGTCAAGTAATTTTCTGTCGGTTGCTTGAATCATTCTTTTTTCCGCTTCAAGTCCCATAACTTTCAATTCAATATTTAATTCATTCTTAGTGTAAGTCGTGTCTTTAATTGTTTCGATTTCTTTTCTCATTTTAGCAAGTTCTCTTGAATCTCCACATCCTTTAAAGAAGGATAACAAAGCGATTGTTAAAACGATTATTGTAAAGTTGTTTTCAATAAATTTTTTCATAATATACTTTTTTATTAAATTTATGAATATCCTATAAAAAATAAATGGACTATAATAAATAGTCCATTTATGTCATTTAGATATAATCAAATAATTCTAAACTTTGGTCTCTAAGCTTCCTAAGAGCCTTTTCCTTAATTTGTCTAACCCTTTCTTTAGTTAGTTTAAAGTCACCACCAATGTCTTCAAGGGTTCTTGTATTACCAGTCAAACCAAAATAATCTTCAATGATTATTCTCTCACGTTCATCCAAAACATTCAAAGTATCCATTAATTTTTGTTTCAATAAATCTTTACTGTTGAATACTTCATCAGGACTATGGGCGTCTTTATTAACAATGATATCCATAAGAGTATCACCCTCCTCGTTAATACTTCTATCTAATTGGACCATAGATGGTAGATTGGCATATTTTGAGGATATCTCACCAGTACCATTTTCAACCGCTTTCTTTTCCTTTTGAACATCCTGAACAACATTAACTGGAAGTCTAATTGTTCTTGCGTTCTCATTCAATGATTGTAGAATCGATTGTTTAACCCACCAAACCGCGTAAGAAATGAATCTTAGGTTTTTACTCCAATCAAAGTTTTTGATTGCCTTAATCAAACCTAAGTTACCTTCCGCAATTAGGTCCGCTAAGTCCAATCCTTGGTTTTGATACTGTTTAGCAACGGTGATTACAAATCTAAGGTTACCTTCAACAATTTCTTGTTCAATAATTTTTCTCTGAGACTCAGTCAAAGTGTTTGAAGTCATTAGAGCAGAAAGTTCTTTCTCCCTATCAGGAGTCATAACTTTAATCTTTCTAATATCTTTTAGATACGTGTAAATTTCTTCTTGATTAATTGGGATTTGGGATTTTTCTTTCATATATTATTTTGAAAATGAGTTTAAAAAAGTAAGTTCTTGTTCTGTCAGTGATTTAATTCCTTCTGAGTTAATTTTATCTAAAATGTCATCAATACTATAATTAATTTTATTACTACGTTTGATTAAGAGGTCTTCATCGTCTTCGTCTTCATCGAGAATATTCTCCATAAAAGATAAAGTAATATTCTCCGCAAGTTCTTTATTAATTTCATCAATAGATTTTTTAAAGTCCTCAGGAATAGAACTTTTAATCTTATCTTTTATTTTGTCGATGTTAGTATTTTCTATCAACAAAAACGTGCCTAAATCATTTTCATCCATAGAAACTGACATATTGTCATTATATTCCACAATATAATGAGCTTTAGAACATTTTGTCATAACAATATCAATAAAATCTTTTAATTTTACAAATTCTTCGTTAGAACCAAAATGTATTGCAATTGAGTATCCGTCGCCTACTCTATATTTCAAAAAGTCACTATGAGTAACATCTGAAATAGCATCAACAATATAAGCAATTGTTGCGTAATCTTTAAAATTTCCTTGAGCAAATAAAAGGTATTTCTTCATATGTTATTTGAATTGTTTTACAAAGATACGAATATTTATTAGAAAAACACAAAAATTATGAAGAAAAAAATTTATTTATCGGAATCTGAATTAATTTCGGTAATAAAAAAAATGGCCATAATTAGTAAATCTAAGGAAAATTCAGTTAACGAACAAGTTAATTATGAAGAAGAAGATGACTATAACCCAAGACAAGACTTAATTAATACTTTAAAATCAAAAATAGATTCTGATGAAGATTTTGATGAATCTGATATAAGAGACATTTATGATGATGGTAAACCGTTTAGAAGTGGTAGAGGTTCAATATATGTTGATATTATGGTACCTGAGACCGATGATAAAGAATTTGACAGAGCGGTCGCTAAAAAAATGTTAGAGTACTACTCAAAACAAATTAAAGATGAAAATTACGTTGGTGGAGTTGGTTTCAAAAATAGAGGAAATTTAATAAAACCTTACGACAATATGGATTTCTAAAAATAAAAACCCCGATTTCTCGGGGTTTTTTTATTGACTAACTTTACTAATATTATCGACTTTATTTATCTTCACAATTGAATCTGCCCAATTGGTCACTAAAGGATTGTGAGTAATTACAAATATCTTTTCAAAGTATTCTTTAATCTTTGTAAAGAACTCAGACACCATTTCTAAATTATCATTCGATATCTTACCAAATACCTCATCAAATACAATAATATTAGGTTTAGGTAATGAACATACTTTACTTAATACCGCTCTCAATGCTAACGATGCTATTGTTCTTTCATAACCAGAACCTGACACCATTAGTTTCTCAACCCCTGTTGAGTTATCAATCATCCAAAACTCAACTTCGTTTTTATCAGATATTCTAATCTCTAATCGGAAGTAAGAACTGTCTTGTAATAATCTTTGTAGTTCAGAGTTGATAAGTGGCATCATAGTCTTCATAATAATCTTACTAACACCATTTTTACCAAACACCTCAGAATAAATCTTATAGATTCTTTCCTTCTCAAACTCCTCACCAATTTTGATTATATAATCATTGTTCTTTTTAATCTTATCATTCAAAGTTTTAATTTGAACACCATTAGAAGTCACAGTATTCTCATACTGTCGTTTTTCTCTTTCTAATTCTTCAATCAACAAATTAGCTTTAATAAGTTTTTGTTCAACCTCATTATTACTTTTGATTTTCTCCTGAACATCAAAATACCTTTTTAATTTATCATCTAATTTTGATTTTTTAAGGTCGTTACTTTCTAAAGTTAATTCCAACTTACTCTTGATAAGTTTGTTTTTTTCGTATTGGTCAAACTCTTTTTTAAGTTGTGTGAATCCTTGTTCTTTGATGGTTAAATCCTGCATTAACCCCTCATTTTCGTCATAATGCCGTATAAACCCGTCAAGTTCTGCAATTTTTGCTTGGGTGATAGCGGCGTTCATAAGGTTGATTCCACAGTGTTCACACTGTATTCCACCTTCGACAGAACTTTGGAGTTTTTTAATCTCAGAGATTTTATTATCTAACTGAACTTTAATTTTATATTTCTCGTTATACTCTTCTTTAACCTTGTCGTGTTGGTCTTCGTGATAGAAAGATGATGGTTCAACTACATTAACCTCAGATATCTCTTTAGTTAACCTACCGTTTTCATTTACAATACCCTGAATTTCAACTTCAATACTATTTGGGTTCATAATAACCAACTCTTGGTCTATGTCGGTATGCTTAGACGAAATTAACCCTTCCTTATATTCTTGTCCCTTCCTTAGTCTCGCAGTAACATCTGAGATGTTTTTGTTGGCGGTTTCAATCTGACTTTCAAGTTCAGATATTCTTTCCTCAGAATCAACGTTTTCCTGTTTTAGAGTTTCGGTGTTATATATGTTAGACAACATACCTTTTGAAAACTCAGAATACAGTTCTTTACCAGTCTCCTCTTTCTTTTTAAGGAATTCTAAACCTAAGAATTTAGTTAATACTTGTCCTCTTGCCGTTGGCTTGGATTCAATTAAATCTTCAAGATTTGTTGCGGTGGTTAAAATGGTCATTAAGAAATCTTCTTGTTCTCCAATAGAATTCTTCATAAACTTCTCAGTTTCTCTACGTTGTTCACCAGTAAAGTTCTGTAGTTGTCCATCGGCTAAAATTTTAAAGAAGTCTAGTTCTGTTTTCACATTCCATTCTCCTGCCTTTGATTTCTTTCTCTCAATATTTCTAACAATAATATAGTCCTCACCATCTATTGTTATATACCCACGAACTGAGACCTTATCCTTATCTGTAAATCTATTAAAGATTTCTTCTGCTTTGTTCGTCTTTGTTGTGGTATTGAAGAATAAGAACATTAACAAGTCTACAGTCAATACTGTCTTACCACCAAAGTTAGGTGGGTCGGACTCAACAACTGTAATTCCACCACATTTCTCAAAATCCAACACTTGGTTCTCACCATAAGATAGGAAATTAGAGAATTCGATTTTCTTAATGTACCATTTTTTAAACGCCGCAACTTCTTCTGAAGTTGATAATATTTTGTTCTCAACCGCATTATCTAATTTTAAAACTTCTTCAGTATAAGAATCATAACCTTTGGATTGTAAGAATGACTTAACCAATTCAATCTGGTAATTTTTGTCCATAATATTGAACGAAACATCAACAGTTTGCATAGTATCATCCTCAACTAATTTAACCTTAGTGATTACGTTAACATTTGTAGTAACGTACTTTTTTTGGAAATACTGTTTAACACTCTTGATTCTTTCTTGTGTGAAGTTTTCAGGAGTATCCTCCCAAATAACCTGTAAGTAAGGATTGTCAAGTGTTGAAACGTCAAGTTTATGACTCATAGTTTTATAATTAAATAATTTCGGCGGATTGAACAAATCCATCAGTGTTTAGTTTTATTGTTTCGCTAGTTGATGTTTCTTGATTTTGAGTTTCACCTGAAATTGATTCTCTCATTTTTTCAAGTTGTTCCATAAAAGCGTCTTGGAACATTTTTTCTTGTTTTTTAATTTGAGACTTGATTAGTTGATTTCTCGCATTAACTCTTTTTCTGTGTGCTTTAGCTCCACCTCTTAACTTTGATTTTCCCATTGTATTTGTTTTTATAAAATTTGATTATTTTGATTATTGTTTGGTCTGTTTTCTTCAAACCATTCAATTATTGAATTTATCATCCAAGTTACTCCTGAAGCCAAAGCTCCGTCAAAGAACCAAGAAACATACTCATTAATACCTAATAGTTGATGTATTGGTGAATATAGGAAAATTCCAAAGAAAAATCCAATCCAAACTGGTAAACACATCATACATCTCATCATTTCTCTAAGAAAATGAAAAAAACCATTAAATGGGACTGTAATGTCATTACCCCATCTTTCAATTGTGTTTCGGAAACCATCCATAATTTTACCATAAACACCGATATTACTCATACCGTAAATTGTTAAACACCAAATAATTAATTCTGTCATAATTTATCTCTTAAGTTAGAACCAGGGTGGAATCTTGCTAATTTGCTTTGAATGATTCCACTTAGGTCGTTTATTTTAATTTCTTGTTCTTTAATTTTTTTATCTTTAGTACCAATCTCTTCTCTAAGATTTTGTAATGTTTGAGTTATCATTGATAATTTTTCATTACAATCTTTACTACCTGTCTCGATTATATTTTTTTTAGACTCCTCTAATTCTTGGATTTTGGTTAACATTTCAATTCTTTCTTTTCTGAAATTATTTTCCATCTCATCCATTTTTAGTGAGAATTTTTCTTCAATATGTTTAATCTCCTGCTCCTTCTGTAATGTATTTTCAATCATTACCTCTTTAACCACTTCAACCTCTTTAACTACCTCGACTTCCCAAGGTTTAATTTCATCATCCTCACCAAGTAATCCATATTTTTCAATATAGTATCCTTTTTTGAAACATTCAAATCTAAATCCTTCTACGTCTTCAATCTCATTAAGTTTACAAAAACTTATAAAATCTGGCTCAAGGGGTTTACTAATAGTTAAGTAATCGTTCAGTTCCATCTACTAAATTTTCAATCGAGTCTATCTTAAATGATAGGAAAGGTTTAGGGTTTTTTAAGTCAACAAATTCGTAAGTATCGGTTTCAACATCGTATATGCCGTATCCGTGTTTATTAACTGTTTCTCCAAAATTCTGTTGAATAGTCGAACCAATCATATACGCCTTCTTACCGTTTGGAATGTTGAATACCTGTCTTTTGTGAATATCACCACAAAGAACTAAATCACATCCTGCAAACTTATTAACGTCAAAACCTTCATCAAATTTATAACCTATATCAGTTGTTAATCCTTGTACTGGTCCGTGGAATAATCCAATATTAACATTACCATCATTTTCTATTTCAGGCGGAATATTATGGTCCATAAGCGAGTATACACACCAATTAATGTTTTGGTCTTTATATACACCTCTGTTTTTGTAATAAACAACCATTTCATTTTGAAGTGAATCAATAATTGGAGTTAATGCGTCCAATCTTGACATATTATTCTCAAGGAAATCGTGATTACCAATTATAACAATAGTTTTAGTAATTTTAGAACATTCTGTAAGAACCCAAGCAACAAATTCAATTAACTCAGGTGTCATCTGATTTTTACTATGAACTAAATCACCTGTGAATACAATTCTATCAGGAGCAATTTCTTTCCATTGGGTTAAGGCATCTGTAATTATTGATTTATATAATTCGTGGTCTTTGAACAACCTGATATGTAAATCACTAAAATGTACTAGTTTTTTAATCATCGGTCTTTTTTTGTTCGTCAAATAATTTAAATTCTTCATTAACGTGTCCACAACCATTACACATATAAGTTGGGAATGGTACTAAGGTATCTTCTGAACTACCAGTTATTAGTTTAGATACTTTCTTTAATATAACAACTTCTTTGAAGTAGTGTCCTCCACATTCTTCACAAATAACTGTAGGTTGTTGTCTTAAATCAATTTTAGGTCTTATTAAATCATCCATATTCTTTTTTTTTAAATTTAGGTTATTTTGTTTATTTTGTCAAATGTTACTTACTTTGTTTTTGAAAAATAGAAACCACATCAAATCCGTTCCATATCTCATTACCGTCATTAATTTGAATCTCTCTTTGTTCAACTATAGTCATATTATATTTCTCAACAAGTTCTTTAAAAAGAACTGCATCCATATTTGACCTACCCCCTTGGTTTTCAAAAGAATAGTCTTTCCCTCCTTTTAAATTAGAGTGGTGAATAATACCTTTACCACCAACAACTAATACTCGATATATCTCTGATAGGTAATCCTCAATCACATTTTGGTGCATATGTACAAATGAATCATATGAATAAACTAAATCTTGTGATTCGTTTTCTATAAAAGGAATCGATTTACCATCACAAACAAAATAATTTGAAACGTGATGTCCAAGTTTTTCTTTTGTTTTTTCAATACAAGTAGGATTTAAATCCACAACTGTAAGTTCATCTGATAATATCGCTAAAAATTGAGTTATTCTCCCATAACCTGGGGCAATCTCTAAAATTTTTTTACCTCTAAATTCTTTTAAATCATCAAACAGATGTTTGTTCCATAAATTTTCAGTACTACCAAACTTAGTTGACCATTCGTGACCTCCGTCAGTCCAAACTTCTTGGTTATCCCAATAACGTTGTTCATCAATGTTATAAAATTTCTCCATAATTATTTTTTTAAATATTGTTTCATATCCATATCTAGAATGGTGGTTATTACATCTTTAGGTACTCTGTATTCTTGGAAGTCAGAACTATCTTTTAAGTGAACGATAATACACCCATATAATTTTAAATTATCATATTTACTACCTTCTAACATCTTTAATAGAAGTTTAGCGTAGAATGGTAATTGTAAATAATAGTGTCCCAAAGCAGTACTTGGGTGTTTTTGGAATGGAGGATACATTGGTTTAGTAAAACTATTCGTTTGAAAGTTTTTTTCTTTATTGGTCTTCCAATCTGTTATAATTAATCCAAATTCGGTTAATTCTTTATTAAAAATTAACCATACTTTATCTGGTTGTCCTGTATATCCAAGTTCAGGATGTCCTAATACCATCTCAGTGTCAAGTAAAATAGCACCTCTATCATTCATTAAGTTAAGAAATTTAGTTCCCGCAGAAACCATACTATCTCCCTTTAATATTTGTTCAATATCACAATCAAATATAGGTTGTCTAACTTCTTTATATTTCCCAAACATATCTATAGTCTTCTTCTCTAATAGAAAATGTACACGAGAACCCATATTGGTTGAGTAGTCACCTGCTGCCGCCCACTCTTTAATTAATCTTTCCATCTCATCAGGGTCTCCACCTGATTTGTTGTAAGCGGCTTCTTCAGTTGGAAATTCTTTATAGAACTTTTTAATTACTTTAGATACAGAAGGAAAATCGGTTCTAACATTCCCATCTAAATCTTTCATAGTGTATGAGTGAGTATCTTCAGTAAATGTTAACCCTAACTCATCTTGTTTTTTTGAGATAATTTCTCTTATCTCTTTTGCAATATCCTCTAAATTCATTTATTTCATTTTATAATAATAATCGTTTATTTCACCTCTTAAATCACACACGTCCTTATCAACAGGTAATTTTACAATCTTAACCCTATTGTATAATTCACCACCATTCAGTTCTTTGTAAAGTTTTTTAGAATTCTCCCAAGCATCACCATCAAGACAAATAATAATATTCCCTTTTGATTTAAAATATATTGACTCAAAAAGGACAGATGATAAATGTTTACCTAACATAGGGATACTATTCTGTAAAAAGAAACCATCAAATACACCTTCAACAATATAAATGTCTTTTTCCCAATCAATCAAATGTTCGTTGAAGATTATCTTGTCTTTTTCTGCAATAGGATTTTTATATTTGAATTTAGGATTACCTCCCCAAGCTCTACCAACAAAATAGTTTAATTCACCTTCTTTAGTGTAAGAAGGAACTATGATTCTACCACTGTAATCACCTTTCATAGTATAACCTATCTGATATTTCTCAATAATATCGTCAGTGATACCTCTACTTTTTAAATAATTTAACGCCTCTCGATGAGGTGGATAAATAGGGTTACTGTCTTTAAACGTAACATAACCCTCGGGAAGTCTTAATTTGATTTTTTTTACCTGTTTCTCTTCAAACTCTTCAGGTCTAATAAGGTTGTAAGTCTTTTTAAGTTTTTTATTTGCGTATTTGTCAAATAATTTACCTAACGGTCCGTGAGTTCCGTGAGTTTCACCACAACTCCAACATTTGTATACGTGTCGACCATAATTGATTTCTAAATTACCTTTACCATCAAGTTTGTCAAGTCCTTTGATATCGTATGAGCACACTGGACAGTCAAAAGATATTTGCATTTTTGACTGATAGTGTTGTTTGGGTTTACCCAAAAACTCCTCAAGTAATTCTACTACTATTTCAATTTCATCTGACACAGATTAAAGATAATCAATAATGCCAAATAAATCAATTACCAAATCTCTTGTTGTTTCATAAAACCTAATGCACAGGTATAAGCGTCAGTTTGGTCGAAGTTTTCTTTCTTTAAAGTACTATTTCTAGTGTATTGCCAAGTAATTTGTGGCTCTCTTTTTGCAACCAATTCCCAAATCATCATTTTCTTATCAATGTCTTTAGGTAATCCCCCAAATAAAACGTGTTTACCTTTATCGTTAGGTTGTATTAAGTGTGGAAATGCAAATTTTCTTGAATTATATGTCGAGATAAATTCAGGGACAACCCCTAAAACATCATATACTTCTTTAAAAATTAATGTGTTGTATCTGAGTAAGGTACTAATGGTATAAACGTTATTAGAATTTAACAAAGGTTCTTCAATAACTACGTGAGTAATACCTAAACCTTGATAGTTTGAAAGTTTGGTTCTAAACATTTCCGCCTTAACCAATAACTCTTCCATTTTGTTTTCCTTTTTTGGTTTTGGTTGTGGAGAAATGTGTGTTAATTCTAATAATTGTTTTGTTGTGATATCAAATAACGCCCATCCAATTGTTTTAGTAGACACGTCTAATCCCAAAACTTTCGGGTTGTTTTCTATTTTTTTTGACATAAAATTCTTTATTTAAAAAAAATATACGCTAATAGTTAATATAATAAAGATTTTTTTAAAAATCTATCTTGATAGCGTATTGTTGGGTACCTTGTCTAAGAATTGGTGATTGTAATTTAGTAATAACCATTAACTCTTTATCTTCATTAAATAAACCAATCTCAGTAACGTATGCGGTTGAACCTGAAAACCAAGTAGGATTACTTGTATTAGTAAATTGTGTAGAAGCTAAATTACATAAAAACTTCATCTCGTAAATTGTTGCTTGGATATCGGTTTCAATGTTACCATAAAAATAATATTCATCACCAAAATTCAATATATCCTCTTCCCCTGTAGGTTGAGGTAAATAAATATAGTTAGCTAAGTTATATAAAGGTGAACCCGTATATTGATTATGACTAATAACAAATGTATTTCCTGTCATACCTGATGGGGTAATAAACCCATTAACACTTGATGCCGATAATTGACTAGTAAAATCAATTACTCTCCACTGACCAGGGTCTGGTTGTGTAGTTGAACCTGTCACTAATTGGGCAAGTACTTGGAACTGTGTTGCGTTATAACCCATAAAACAACAGTCTTCTAAAAATGGAAACTCATTACCAAATCTAATGTTTACGTTTTGTCTATCGGCAGTACATCCCGTGAAAGGACCCTGTATTTTAGAATAATAATTACAATGTAACGAATCAGTAAATGCAGTAGAATTAAATCTGTATGTCACGTACATATATTCGTTTTCATTACCCATAACACCATAATCATCATCAATTGCATCACATAAATTAGGAGCAGATAAAGATAATCTTGGTGCGGATAAAGTCCAATTTCTATTAGATTTGTAAGATAACGCAGCAACTATTTCCTCATCATCAAATATAATCTGTTTTAAGTCAGGGAATACCTTACCAACTCTACTAGGATATCCATTACTATTTGGGTGTGTATCGTATAAATGGTAGTATCTTAAACCAGGGTTATTCATATCTAAGTTTTTACTAGACTTCATATATTTCACTTGGAACAAGTCTAAGTTTGGATTATCAAAACCTGGAGGGTCAACATAAAATATTTCTCCCATATTACCCGTACTTGATTTATGCCACATTAACGAAGGAATAGTAACTTTAAAATTTCTTGCAAAACCTGTTTGGTCTATAGCATTAATGTCATATGGTTCTAAAGCAAATTTTTCACCATAAAAACTATCAACCGCATTGTTAGTATAATGAACAATAGCAATAGCTTTTTGTTCGTTTGGTTGTACATTTATAACATCATCAAATGAGTTATAATAAAAAGTATCAGTAGTCTCTGCAGTCATTGTTGGACTAACCCAAAAAGTTTGTCCTGAAACTTCCTGATAACCAAAGTATTCTTTACTACCCAAGTACTCAACTGAACCAAATTTGTTATAACCTTCATTAAGAGCCGACCACAAACCTGCAGGATTAACAGACCAAGGAATATTCATATTCCAAACTTTAACATCAGTATTACCTAAATCACAAATAGATTCAAAATTAATTACATCAGGTGGCCAATATCCCATTGGTGTGGTTGTGTCGTACAATGCAGTCATTCCTGAAGGATATATTAATGCTCTCGCATTTCCACAACAACTAGCACCACTAAAATTAGGAATGTTTCTATCTAGTTCAACTAAATTACCATTAATGTTTTGTATTTTATAAGTCAATATAGGGAAGTTACCTGTAATATTTCCACAACCACCATTACCGTCAAATAAAAAAGTAATAATATCACCAATTTCAGGTGTACCTGTTGTAGGTGAACAAAAATCAGGTTCCAACACTATTAAATTACCGTTACATAAACATAAATCTACAGTGTAGTTAGCATTTTTAGTATAGGCTGAGTTTGTAATTGCGGACCAACTGTAAGGAGTACCTGTAAAAAATCCTCTAGTTGCCGCAGTATTATAAATTGGGGAAACTACCGATTCTTGAATGGCAATTCCGTATGTACTTCCTGAAGACCCTTTAACATAAAATGGGTACTTCAAATTCATTTTATTACTATTTGGTTCTTGACTACTATTTTGAGAATTATAAGCTGCTTCTAAAATAAAATTATTAGTTTGATTATAGTTTGGTGCAGAATTATACGAAACTTCACTATCCCCAATTTGGAAATATCTGATATCAAATCTACCCTGAGATAGTCTTAACCTACCTGTGTCCGTAATTCTAGTATTAAGTAATCCTGAAGTGTTTTTTATTATATATGCCATATTGATAAATATTAAGGTGTATAAATTTGTATTTGATTTCTAACAACTCTGTCTGATATTATTTGACAACAGTTACAAGAATTACTAATGATGTTTAAATATACAGTTACGTTAGCCTCTCCTTTAGTTATACAAGGAAGGACTGATTGACCATTAGTTTCTGTGTTAATACCAATTTGAATGGTTCCTGTTAAAGTATCTCCGTTATTAAATGTAAAAGGTCCTGACTTATACATAGCATTACCTGTTTGATTTATGTATATTGGATTACAAGTATCTGATGACCCATTACCTAAAGACAATGGAGTCATAGTATTAATTGTTTGAGGGGAACCATTTATTAAGAATGAATGGTTATTAACATCCCAAGCAACTGAGCCAGGTCCACTACCAATAACAGAATATTCTAACATAAATTCCGCAGTAACATTAATTCCTAAAGGTAATGAAAACGGATTAGACAAATCATATTGGAATGAATAATACTTGTAGTTACCACTAGTACCGTCATAAGTAAAGTTTGTTGCCGTAGCTGCCAACGTGTACGTATTAACATTGGTACCTCCAACAGTTATACTTTGGTTAATTATATAATTATTCGCATCTTTATAATATACGTTATATGTATTAGGTGCTAATCCCGTAAACCAACCAATTGGGTTATTAAAATTAACTCCATCTAAAGAGAATGAATAAGGTGCAACTCCAAGAATAACATTAGCACCAATAGTACCGTTATTTTGATAACAATCCGAAGGTGTTGAATTAAGGGTTAATACGGTTTTAGAGGATTCAGGTATAGACGCACAAGTTCCTATTTGGGCAATAATATAATATTCCATTCCAAGAGGATTATATGAATACCAATTACTATCAGGGATATTATCAAAATCACCTGACCTAAAATACCCACCATAAGGTAAATAACCCAACATTTCCCAATACCCATTAGTATTCCAAGAAACATTTGCAGTATTACCTGTATAATAAGGTTTACCATTTATTGATGTACCTGAATCACAAACATCAATTAATGTGGTTACATTATTCTTTGTATCTAAAAGAGTAATACAAAGACAAGTTAATGTTGGTGGAGTAGGTTCAACTTCAAAATTCTCATATGTCATACAAGATTGATTGTAAAGTGTAATACCTGTTGTAGTGTTTGGTACCGCAACTTGCACACCACTTATATTTGTTAAACTAGCTAACGTTATTCCCGTGGCAGGTAATAAAGAAGGGTATAATTGGGCAATATTACCACTACCAATTATATCGTAATATATAGTGTATGGACCTGTAGAGGTTCCTCCCGTTATTTTTATAGTATAATAATTATCCATTACAACCTGAAATTATTTCAATAGAATTTATAGTATTAATATTACCGCTAGTTATTGTTAAAGTATATGTAATATCATTAGGGGCGATATTACTATATACAATATTATTGTAAATACTGTTATTAATAGTAAGTTCTCCTGTACTATAGGTACTAATACCACATCCACCCGTAGGTGTTTGAGCATCTACATATACATCTATAACATCTCCTATTGTTATTGTAAAATTACCTCCGTTAGTTGGTCCGCCACAAGGAGTTCCACTATTAAATTGGTAAATAGTTACCCCATTCAATTTAATCCATCCCGCAGTTTTAGCACATTGACAATTAGGACATTCTTTAAAATGTGACCAAGTAATGTTTTGAGTCTGAGGTAACGGAGTTGCAGTTGGTGTTGCGGTTGGTGGTGGTGGGGGCACTGGTAATATTGGAGTTGGTTGAGGTACTGGTGTTGGGGTAGGCGTCGGTGTTGGAGTTGCGGTAGGTGTGTTGTATTCAATAACTGAACCATCAAAACTGCAATCAACAGACGATGTTAATTCACAAGTTGTTGATGCGGTAAAATCTCCCCATAAATCTTTAACATTAACAGTATAAGTCCCTGAAGGTTGGTTAAATATAGTATTACCCGTTATACTTGAATTATTGGGTAATGTCCACACAACAGTGTATGGAGTGGTTCCACCTGTAACATAAACAGATAGTATACCGTCATATCCGTTTTCACTTGGCTCGTTAATAATATTACATTGTACACCTAAAGGAAGTAATGTTATTGGCCCACATTCATTTTCACTTTGTCCAGGTATTGGTACATTACTAGTTGTTGTAGTAGTTGTTGGGGGGCAAGGTTGGCATTCACCGTATTGACAACTATTACTAGGTTCAGTGTTAACTAAATAATTTCCCCCAGCATTTAACGTCAAATAAGGTTGTGAATTAAATTCAACTACCTTATAACAAAAAAGATAAGGTTGTACAATAATTAAAGTACCAATAACAAATTCATCTTGATTGATGTAAGTATTTGATAATTTATATAGTTTATTATCACAACAACCTCTAACATATTGACTTTTTTTACAAGGAGATGTGACCGCAGGACCTAAAGTAGTTCCATCAAAATATCTTACAATAATACCATCAGATACATATGTTGGAGATACAGGTATCGTACCATTAATGTCGTAAAACGCGGACCAACTTATTGTCGACGCACTACTTGTTTGGAATGAAGGGTCACAATAGTATCCAATGACTGGGTTAATCCCAAATCTCCAACAAGCATCCGAATCAGTGGCACCGATAGCTAAATATTGTAACGTTAACGCCATTATATATTTATTAAATCTTTAATTTCACAACCATTATCATCAATAGCCTTAACACTCGCAGTACTTAAAGGTAAGTAAGGAGCTGGAACTAAAAACGTATATGGTATGTCAACGTCGTTTATGGTTGTAATGAAAATACAATTCAAATAACTTCCGTCACACAGATAAATATCGTATGGTTCAGTTCCATTTAAATTTGTTATTGTTATTGTTTTATTCATATTTTATATTAATTAACAAGGCACTACATCAATAATAACTCCTGAGTTAGAAATTTGAATAGCGTAAGCCGACCCAACTCCATTTAATTTTATTGCCACCCATTTATTACCTCCTGCGGTTGGTAAACTAGGATATGAGTCATATACAATATCTCCAACAGTGATAGAATTTATTGTAGACCTTTGGATAAGATAGCCTCTAACCGCATTATAAGTTAAACAAGCTGATGTACTAGTAAATGCGTCGGGTACTGTTCTTCCTAGGTAAGTGAAAACTCCTACTGTAGGGGTTGGCGATGGTGGTGTAGGTATTGATGAACAACAAATAGCAACAACTTTATTAGCGGTTCTTAACGCCACATACATTCTATTTGTTGGTGGGTGATATTGTATTGTGAAAGGTTGTGACGATAAAGGTATTTTATTTTCAACAATTCCTGTAGATGGGTTCATAACCGCAATTGTATTATCACCACTATTAACAATATATAACCTTCCATTAGTTGTATTATATTCAATAGCGGTCGGATTTGAAAGTAATGCTGAAGTATATACGGCACCTACAGTACCTCCAGTTGGGTTAATGTTTATAATTGAAATTGCATTAGCTTGGTGTGGTATAAATATTCTATTATTTGTAGTATCGTGTCCTAGTTTTTTTATGGTTCCTAAAACAGGATAAGACAATGGTATAGTACCTATAATACTATTTGTTAAAGGATTTATAATTGTTACCGTATTCGTAGTAATATTAGTTAGGAATAATCTATTATTGTATGAACTATGTAAAAATCCTCCTCCACATTTACCAGGTATACCTGTCATAACACCAGATACTGTCAATGAAGGTGAGAATACTCTAATAATTTCTCCTGTAGTTGTTCCACTATTATTAGTAATATAAACATAATCATTTATAGGATTATAAGCCATTCTTCCACCCGTATTGGACGCTGGTCCAAGATTAGTTGTTTGAAACGCAGTTGATGAAATACTAATTGGGAGTTTAACAATTATTTTATTATTAGTATTATCATAAACCATATCACTACCAGGGGCAATAGCATTATATGGTGTTGGTGGTATTGAATTTGTTGATGTATTAATCTGATATACACCACCAGGAATTATAGTTGTTCCAGAATAATTTAGTACTCGTACTGTATTAGTATCGTCTAATAATAAATCTATAGGACCAAAAGCCACTGATGAAAATTCACTAATAACCACATCGGAACAAGTGGTTGGCGTTGGGGTTGGTGTTGGTGTACTTGTTTGAGTTGGAGTTGGCGTACTTGTATTAGTTGGAGTTGGTGTCGGAGTTGGTGTTGATGTATTTGTTGGCGTAGGTGTAGGTGTTGATGTATTTGTTGGCGTAGGCGTAGCAGTCGGACTATCCGTAGGTGTTGGAGGAATAGTTGCGGTAGGCGTTGGGCTTGCCGTAGGCACTGGTATTGTTGGGTACGGAGTTGCAGTAGGTGTTTGAGTAGGTGTTGGTGTTGGAGTACCTGTAGGGGTTGGTGTAGGTGTTGGTGATGGAGGAGGAAGTGGTGGTGTTGGTTGAGGACATCCGTCACAATCTAATCCGACTAATCCTGTAATTGAATTCAATATAGAATTTGAAGATAAGTTAGATAATGAATCGTAAGTTACACACACAACAGTTTGGTTAATAACTGCAGTCATAGTATAACCAGTTTCTATGGTAATATTATTATAAATTAAATCACCATTTATATAATACTCATCACCTGTTTCACAATTTATTAATTTTTTAGTTTGAGAACATTCAAAAGTTTCGTCAAATATTTCATAAGTTAAACTACCAAGGAAACATAAATCTCTATTAACTGTAGGTGTTGGTGTTGGAGTCGCCGTAGGTGTTGGTGTAGGGACCGTAGTTGCGGATAAACTAATTGATGTACTTGAACAGTTTATTGTTGGTGTTGGTGTAGGAGTTCCAGTTTGTGTTGGAGTTGGAGTTGGTGTAGCCGTAGGTGTTGGAGTTGGGGTAGGTGAATAACATTCAAATACCGCATCAAAATCAACAATATCACAAGGATTTGTAGTAGTTGTGGTAGTTGAGCAACCACCAGCAAATAATTCATATATATCAGGACAAGAACTGTAACAAGGTTCTTTACCGTAAAATATACAAGGACCTCCTAAAGAATCAGAAAGACACCATTTATTACCATCATAGAAAATGTAACCAAAATCACCACCAATTGCAAAAGTAGTATAATAATAAGGATTACCACCATAATAACCTTGTAACGTGAATGTACCATCATATGAACTTCCATTACTTAAACAATAATTAACCAAACAAGAATTGGTCGGTGTAGGTGTTGGAGTTTGGGTTGGAGTAGAAGTCGGTGTAGGTGTTGGCGTAGGTGTTGGTGTAGAAGTTGGAGTTTCTGTTGGTGTTGGCGTAGGTGTTTCTGTTGGAGTCTCTGTTGGTGTTGGGGTTGGTGTCTCTGTTGGTGTTTCTGTTGGAGTCTCTGTTGGAGTCGGTGTAGGTGTTTCGGTTGGCGTTGGTGTCGGACAAGGATTATCTATTAAACATAAAGAACAATCAACATCTCCGTAATAAGTCGCTGAAATACCAACGTAAGTTGGGTAAGAAGGATTATAAGAGTGAACAAGGGCACAACCAACAAATCCAATAGAGTCGACATAATAAAATTGACCAGGATTTATAGAACCTGGTAATCCAGATATATTATATGTTGAACCGTCACAACAACTAACAAACGAGTAAATAGGTTGTGTTGGTGTTGGGGTTGGAGTAGGACATATTTGTGAACAATCAACTCCTGTGTATATCGCAATACCATTATAAGGTAATGATGTATCTACACAAACATTTAATAACATAGTACTTCCTGATTGATAATCTCCACAACAATCATAATATTCCCAAAATGTATAATCAGTTACCCCCGAAGTACAAGTAATTGGTGTAGGTGTTGGTGTAGGTGTTGGTGTAGGTGTTGGACAAGGAAATACAATTAGACAAGTTGAACAATCAGCATATCCTAAGCCAGCAGATACTGTTGGGTACGATGGATTGTAAGGTAAAGGAATACTATTACAAGTGTAACAAGAAGAACCTATATTGTAAGTTGTGCCAATAGATAATGTAGTAAATCCAATAATATTAAAATCTACCTCATTCAAAGGTGGTGGTTCGGTACTACAACAGTCAATAAATACATATCTAAAAGCCGCCTCTTCTGTTGGCGTTGGCGTATTTGTAGGAGTTTCTGTAGGTGTACTAGTCGGAGTAGAGGTTGGTGTCTCTGTTGGTGTTGGGGTTGGGGTCGGACATATTTGAGAACAAGGGTTACTACTTATCACAATTGCACTATATGGTTGTGATATATCAACACAAATTACTATATCAACACCACTTCCTGTTTGATAATCACCACAACAATCATAATATTCCCAAATACCAATGTCAGTTTTACCTGAAAGACAAACATTAGGAGTTGGGGTTGGGGTTTCTGTATTAGTTGGCGTATTTGTAGGAGTTTCTGTAGGTGTGGTTGTTGGCGTATTAGTCGGAGTACTAGTCGGAGTAGAGGTCGGTCCTTCAGTTGGTGTTGGAGTACTTGTTGGTGTATTAGTCGGAGTACTAGTTGGCGTAGAGGTTGGTCCTTCAGTTGGTGTTGGTGTAGGAACTGGTCCTTCAGTTGGTGTTGGTGTAGCACAAGGTCCGTTATCAATAACGGTTAAACCTGGATTGTTATCATAACAAACTCCAAACGCTAATAAACAAGCACATATTTGAATATCATTACCGTCCGCAATTTCAAATCCAAGAATCTCATTTCCTTCACAATCAACATAATCAAAAAACTGAGGAGTACCAGTTGTATTTATAATTGTATAAGAAATACAATCGGTACAAAAAGGATTTGAACATTCAGTTTGAAATACTAAAGCTAAGCTGGCCGTTTGACGAGGTGCTGATTCAGGTTCAATACAGGTCCAACAACTACCATCACATTCAGACGAATATGTTTGACCAACAACGCCATCAAAATCATTTTGAACTATATACTGACCACAACAACTTATAAATTTATTAGATGAAATAGGTGGTTGGGTAGATGTTGGTGTAGGAGTTGGTTCAATAGGTATTGGTGTTGGAGTAGGTGTAGGTGTTGATATTGGTGTCTCAGTAGGATTTGGTGTTGGTCCTGGAGTTGCAGTAGGTAGTGGTCCCATTAATGATAATGTTACACAACCTGGAGACTGTGACGAATCACCAAATCCTATCGTATCAGTTTGTATTAAAGTAGCATCGTAAGGAAAATTTGTATTTATCTGATAAACTTCGGATGCGTTAGTTAACAAATATAAGTTATTATTATATTGAACAATAGACTCGATATCTCCTGTTGGTGGATTGTATAGTGCAGACACTTCAAGTACACCAGAACTATAATCATATTGTTGTAATATTTGTTGCGGAGGATTACCACCAACAACAAATAATTTACCTGAAGTAGATAATGTTATATCGTTAACATAACCGCTAATTAGTCCTCCTTGAATAGGAAATTTAAGTGTTTCAACGGCAGTATTTGAGTTAATATCTAACTCATAAATGTTACCATTATAATAAGCAATTAAAGTTAACTCATTAATGGCTTCTATAACAGTTGGATTAGAAATTGTTGGTAATGTTATATCTCTAGAAAACCCAGAATTAAATGGTGACATTACAACAATATTCCATTCACTAATTGTATTATTATTATTACTAAACCATATTTTATTACCAGTATTTGCAACACCAAGACCTTCGATAAATGTTGGTAAATCACCACTGATAGAAGTTACAGTATTTGACTGTATATCATACTGGTAGACATTCGAAGGTGCATCATAGTCAATTACAAATATATTACAACCACTAATTTGTGTAGGTGTTGGAGTAGGTGTTGGTGTCGATGTCGGACTTGTGGTAGGTGTCGGTGTTGGTACAATTGGGGTTGGCGTAGGAGTTTGAGGTATTGGAGTTGGTGTAGGTGTTGGAGCCACCGTAGTTGACGTAGGCGTAGGAGTTGGTTCTCCAGGTGTTGATGTAGGAGTTGGCTCAGGTGTAGGTGTAATATCGTTATCACATACTAAGTTATTACTACAAAATCCGTTTAGTGTATAAATAAAATCAACACCAACATCACAAGTAGATGATGAGAATTGGGTGCCGTTACATACACAAAGATTTACGGGTGTATTGTTATTAAAAAATACAAGTTCAAGTTCATTAAAACAATTATAATATTCTAAATAACATTCAGGTAGTTCTCCAACATATTCAACGGTCACACATACACAACTTTCACAAGTAGGGTCAGGTGTTGGTGTTGGAGTTGGTTCAGGCATTGGAGTAGGTGTAGGAGTTGGTACCACCGTAGTTGACGTAGGTGTAGGAGTTGGAACAACTGTGGTTGAAGTAGGTGTAGGGGTTGGCTCAATAGGAATTATTGTCAATGTTGGAGTTGGAGTTGGCTCAGGTGTCTGAGTTGGTGTTGGTGTCGGGGTGGGTGTTGGTGTACACGGTCCGTTATCAATTATTGCGATACCAGGTGTTGCACTAACAGTACCTTCGATAGCGCAAAAACTTATTACTTCATTTTCAATTGGGAAATCCTGAGGATTACCGTCACAATCTGTGTAAAATACCGTTCCAGGTCCACCACCAGAACTTATAGCGGTGTAAGAAACGCAAGGTGGAGTAGTGGGTGTAGGTGTTGGTGTTGGTATTTGTGATGCACAACAATCATTAGTACTTGTTATAGTTGAATTTACTAATACTATCGGTAAGTCGTTTTCATAGTAATATATTTGAGGTGTAGTACCAATTGGATTACAAAAAGCATTTAAATAATTACCTGCAGTATCATATGTATTTGTTTCAGTATTACCTATATCACCACAAATTTTGTTACTAACGTATATAGTATTATCCAAATATATGGTATTACCTATAGCATTATCTAAATCTATTTGAGAAATATTAACATCCCAATAATAACAAGGACAAGGTGTTGGAGTTGGTGTTGTTTGAACACACTGTGGACAGTTTTGAGGTGATGGGTCTCCTGCAGGGTCACCAGGTCCTTCACATACTTCATATCCTTGGGTATAATATGTGTAAGAAGTATTTGGGTATTGAGTATCTAAATCAATGGCAGGTGAGGGAGGAATTCCATCATAACCTTTGAAACAAAAAACAGGACTTCCATTATTAACTTGATATACCTTATCAATTAAAAAAGTTAAGGTAGATGATGAGTAATAAACATATGGTGGACAACAAGAAATACCATATTGAGATGGTAGTGGTAAACAATCTAAACAATCTTGTATTGGTTGATAATAAGAACCAACTAATCCACCACCATTATAAAAAATTGTAGGGTCTTGGGTAATATATTGATAACAATAGTATTGAGTTGTTCTAAAATAATCACCAACAGTGCCTGAAACAGGTGATAAAAATAAGAAACCTGTATTACATTGTTCAACAATAAAAGAATCAGTACAAGGCAATTCAATAATACAATTTGTACATCCACCAGGAGTGTAAGTTTGTATGTCTAAAAATTTGGCACTAAAATTAAATGTTGTTGCAGAAACAACAGTATAACACCTACCATTATATTCGAAAAAATCACCAATAGCTGGTGAATTGGGTAAATTAACGGTATATGTTCCAACACCACAAGAACAACCGCTAATTGTATAAGTTAACATAGGAGTACAAGCACTATATCCATCATTACAAGTTAGTCCTGCTAATTGAGATTGGGGAACCCAAGCTCCAAATGCCAAAGGATATGTACCAGTACCACCTGTACTATAAAATTCAAAACATTGGTTATTCCATACAATTAAGTCACCACTACTATAATTATTATTTGTAGGGATAACAACATCATATACAGTAAACGGTGAATCACATTGTTTAATTTGAACATTTCTACATCCAGGCGCACCACAAGCATTAACCTCAAATTCATTAGTAATTGTAACATCAATACCTGTACCACCTGATAATTGTATTTCATAACAAATACCAGTGTTTTCATCAAGCACAACATCATTAGGGTCATAAAGACCCAGTGTTTCAATTTCTAAAGTTTCACTAACTCCACACCTATTTGCGAAATAAAATTCCATCTATATTTTAACCTTATTATGATATAAATAATCAGTTCTTTGATTTTTGAATCAAAGACTTCATAATATCAACATATTTTATTGTTGAACTATTTTTATCAATATATTCAAAATGGTTTATGTTCTCTTTTAATTTATCTAAAGGATTTATAATAATGTAGTCACCTTTATAAAATTTGGTATCTTTTAGGTTATCTGTGACACCCGCCATATGTAATATTGGTTTTTTATTATAAATATCAATATTGTCAGTTGCCCAAGAAAAATCCAATTCTTTTATTATTTTAGTATCTTTTCCAAAACACCATAAGTTCCAAAGAACACTCCACATTTCCGCAGTCCAAAATTGTATCTCACCAGGACTTATTGGAAATCTTCTTTGGTAATCTATCATTTGGTCATACAATGTGGTTGAATCATTATATATCTTATACCATTGTTCTGATGTGGTATCTTTAATAATATATTGACCTCCTCCTGAATTATCTTGGTTACTCGCAACACAATCAATATCAATCCCAACAACATCTACCATTTCTTGTAGTAATTGGTTTTCTTCAGAAATTGGATGGGCGTTCTCATATCTGCGACAACAATCAATAATATATGAGTACGCAATATATCCCTTGGTGTCAGCTAAATAACAATAATCATCATCAAGTAATAAATCATAATTAGGTAGTTCTCTAAAGACAATATCCGCATCGTGAAGGAAAAAAACTTTACCATTTTCAGGAAATTGTTCTAACCATTTGTGAACTAAATAAGGTTTAATACTTGGTATATAATGTTTCTTATCTCTTTCATCATTATAAAAATGGACATTATACCCTTTCTTAGTTAAACTTAAAGCCCCTTCAGATGGTTCAGTAGCTCCGTTAACCAAACCAAATATTATATGGATTTGAGATGGTTTAATACCCATTTCATTAAAATTATGACCGTATATCTCACATTGCCAATGAAAATAAGGTACGTCAGGTTGTGCGGTAACGTATAATAACTCAGACATATAAATTTTTTAAAATAATAATAAGATTTTATTGTTTTTTATAAATAGGAAGATTATGGATATATTTATAATAGTATGAAGTTAATTAAAACGATACACAAATTAGTCGAGGAAGCAGAGAGAGATTATTATTCTGCGTGTGAAAGATGTGCAGATGAAAGAACCATCAAAAGACTTGAAAAAAATTATATGGACACTTTAGAGTTAATGAAAAAACTAAATAAATTAGAAGATAACTCTAACAAGAAGTAATACTTTCCATTGATTTAATCCCCCATTTTACGTATTATTGTTCGTAAAACCTATTAGGTTTTTATAATCCATATATTAAGCTAAACGAACAATGAATAACGGTCATTATGATTTTATCGAAATCGGCACCTCAGATTTTGACACATTAATTGAATTGTCCGATGATAATACTGTTGGTCTAAGTATTGAACCAATAAGATATTATTTGGATAGATTACCAAATAAAAAAAATGTAAAAAAATTACAGGTCGCCATCTCTGATAACGATGGTCATCTTGATATCTACTATATCCCTGATGATAAAATACAAGAACATTCTTTACCTTGGTGGGTTAGAGGTAGTAACAGTATTAACAACCCCCATCCTTTCACTATTAAAGAAATTGGTGAAGAATTATATAACTCTATAGTAACAATAGACAGGGTACCCACAATTTCTTGGGATACTTTAGTTAAACAAGAAAACATTCAATCTATTGATTATTTAAAAATTGATACTGAAGGTTTTGACCACGTAATTTTAAAAGATTATTTAAAAACTTGTGAAACTAATCCAAAATTATTAGCAAATAAAATAAAATTTGAGTGTCATAAAGAAGTTTCAAATTTAGAGGAGATTGAAAGATTAATCCCTAAGTTTAAAAATTATTTTATTGAAAGACACGAAAGTGATATTACTCTAACAAAAGTTAAAATACCTAGAATAATTCATCAGACTTTTAAAAATCAAAACTTACCTGAAGAATTAAAAGGATGGGTTGAGGAATTAAAGAGTCGTAACCCTGAATTTGAATATAGATTCTATAATGATGAAGATTGTATTAATTTTATCAAAGATAATTACGATGAGGAAACTCTTAATGAATATCTTTCAATTAACCCTTCTTACGGTTCTTGTAGAGAAGACTACTTTAGATACCTATTAATGTATAAAGTTGGTGGTGTTTATTTAGATATTAAAAGTTTTGCAAACACACCTTTAAAATATATTATTAAACCTACCGATGAATATATCTTAACTCATTGGGAAGGTAGGGATTGGTCAGAGGAGTTAAACTACTATCACGGAGAATTCCAAAACTGGCAAATTATAAGTGTACCTGGTCATCCATTCTTAAAAAAGACTATTGAGATGGTTAAGGAAAACATCAAAAACTATAAAGGTGAGATGGGTAAACAATCTGTATTACGTTTAACAGGACCTATTGTTTATAGTAAAGCAATCCTATCATTATTAGATAAACATAAAATAGACTCACCTGATTCTCCTGTAAGAGAATTTAAAATCTCAGAAGAGTTAGGTATGACTTATAGAATATCCCTTAAACACCAACATTTAATATACGGTCATAATGCAAGTGAAGATGAACCAATTATCTTAAAAAAAACAAAGGATAAAAACGCTTATGTATTATATGCAACAGATTCATACTTGGATGTCGTAACTTCTTGTGCGAAATCAATACGAGAATTTAGTGACTTACCAATTTATGTGTATATGTTAAATTCTGTTTCAGTTGTGGATGTTCCTAATACAAAAACAATACAATGGTATTGTAAAATAAATTCAGATAACAATCTATATAAAAAATCGGGAGATAACTTTTTTATAGATAGAGGTAATCGAACAATTTATGACATATTAATTCAACGCCCATTAATCACTAAAAATGTGTTAGAGAATTATGTTGAGACGGTTGCTTATGTTGACAGTGATTCAATCGCAACCCCATATGTTGATAGAATTTTCGATATGTACGACAATACCTCAACATTCCCTTACTTTGTTGAGGGGATATACGACTACTTACATATAGATGGTAGAGGAGGTGCAGATAGTAGAGATGATTTAAGTACAACTTTAGAACATCCTGCTTGTGAACTATTTAATGTTGACCAATATGTTAGACAAGAATATCGTCAAACAGGTTATTATGTCGCAGGACAAAATACCATAGATTTCTTAGACGAATGGTATTGGATGTGTATTAACCCAAAAGTTTTAAATGACTTTAAGTTATATGCACCTTATCACGAAGAAACCATCGTTAACATATTATTGTGGAAGAATAAAATTTTTAAAGGATTACCTTATTGTTATATTAATGGTAGTTCTGATATGGTTGATAGAGTTTATAATGAATTTAATTTTAATGGTGTTTCTAATCATATTTCAAATTGGATTAGAACTCCTTCAAATTTAAATGATTTATTATTTTATCACGGAGAAAAAAGAATAAACGTTATGAATGAGATGATAGACAAAATCAAATCATATAATAACGTACCTAAAAAATTAAAAGTTTTATTTTTAGCACCACACCTTTCAACAGGCGGTATGCCATCATTCTTACTGAAAAGAATCGAGTCATTACAAAAGTATTCAGACCTACTTGAATTGTTTGTAGTTGAGTATTCAAACCATTCTGACTATTACGTAGTTCAAAAAAATATGATTAAGGAAATTATTCCTAGTTCTAACTTTTGGACCCTTGGTAGTGATAAA